>Ga0209557_1000042_pt1 | contig 87841 bp, 78 predicted proteins | sample SaaInlV_120m_DNA_4_FD_184672 | JGI IMG/M metagenome (GOLD analysis project Ga0209557, IMG submission 184672) | Marine microbial communities from expanding oxygen minimum zones in the Saanich Inlet - Saanich Inlet SI074_LV_10m_DNA (SPAdes) (version 2) | ecosystem: Environmental > Aquatic > Marine... | reverse complement strand
CGGCTCTTGTGCTGGAACAAGCGGGCGTTGCCCAGGCGTTTTGGAATACAACTCCATCAGCAGCCAGAGCGCTCAAAACAGGAGTGTTGGGAGGATCCATCGAATAGTCGTACTCTGCAGAGGAATCTACGCCTTGATCGTCGGAAAGAATAACTAAGATATTAGGCTGGCCAGTTTCAGCGACTGGGTTGTCATCCTCAATCGGTATGCCTGCGCTGGCAACGACATTAGCTAGGGCTGTATCGCTAATATTCTCTGCTACGGTTGATGTGGACAGATCGGAGACCGCTTCGCTTAGGTCTGTTAGTGTAGCTACAGACAGACTGCTATCTTCAAGATCCCCAGCTAGTTCGTCCAAAACATCAGATAAGCCGCCACTGGCATCATTCGCATTCAATTGAGAAATAAGAGCCAGAACAGTTCCATATCGGCCCGATGCAGTATTAACCGCCGCGATATTGTTTAAGTCCAGAGGAACTAATTCGGTGATATCAGCATCCAGACCCAAGGCCGAAGCCACGCCTGAGTTGTGTGTGGTCAATGCCATGCCTAAATCACCGCCCGTTTCAGCCAACTGAGCGGCAATTTCAGTGAGAGGGGAAACAACAAAGGAGCCGTTACCATCCAAATTCACCACTGCACGCATTAGTGGAGCGGTTAAAGTCGCTCCGGTAGCCTCATCTGTATAGGACCCGCCAATACACTCGATGACTGCGGACCCTTGATATTCAATATCGCTGCCAAAACTGACCACACCATTTGTGGTGTTGCCAGAGGTCACTAAATCGCTTTTTGCACCGGCAGCAGTTAGTTCAAAAAACTCACAGGTTGCACCAGTGACAAGGCCTTTGATAAAGGTTGAACTCACACTATAGGTGGGTGTGGTTGGCGTGGTGGGTGTATCACCTCCGCCACTCGTACCGCTACCTCCGCCTCCGCCGCAGCCAATTAAGGCCAGCAAAGAAAATACCGAAAATATATTTTTTGAGATATAAGTACCTGATCTTTTCAGGTTTTTTGATTGCATTGCAGAAATTCCCCAACTAGAAAAATGCGCCGTTAGTCTATCTTGGAATTGTGGATACACTTTGCAGAAATCCGTTCTTGGCGTTCAGTAATTCTTGATCTGAAGGTAAGTTTTTCTGAAAAAGGAGCTAAAAAAAACCCGCCAGAAGGCGGGTTAGGTATCAGGTCTCTCGATTCGGAGGGGGGAGGATTGAATCGAGATCCTTAAACTGGATTATGTTGTTAGGCTACTTTAGGAGCTGCTTTTGCCGCGACTTTTTTAGCTGGAGCTTTCTTGGCTGGAGCTTTCTTAGCCGGTGCTTTTTTTGCGGCGGGCTTTGCAGAAGCCTTAGCTGTTTTCTTGGCAGTAGCGGGCTTCACGACGGGTGCAGTTTTTGGCGCCGCTTTTTTGGCAGAAGTTTTTTTGGCTGGAGCTATTTTTGCTACAGGTTGGATTGGCGAAACAGTGGCCGCAGTTTTTGCGGCATCTTTAACCACTTCGTCAGCCGTCTTAACGCCTTTTTCGAACCAGGTTTTTAGCTCTTCACCCGCTTCTTGCGCGAGCTTGGCATTGGCCTGGGCTACCTCGGTCAATTTTGTTGCGTACTCTTCAAAAAACGCGGTCTGTGAGGCGACAAAATCTTTTGGATCGGCAGTGCTGACTGAAGAAACCTGTTTTTCGCTGCTTTCAACAAACATATTTGCCACACTGATCTGATTTTCTAGCATCTTGCTCATCAGTCTGCTGTTAATTTCTACAAGCTCCTTAGTTGCTTCTATAGCTGATTTACCAAATTCGTTAAAGGAATCTGCGTATTGGTTGGTCATTAGTCTATCTCCGTGTACTCAAACGATTGATCGAATGGGTCAAAATTGGTTATTGTGCAGCGCACTAAAGTGAATGCTATTCCCACAAAAACGCCAAGTCAAAAATTTTTTGTGTGCTGCACAAAAAAGTAAGGTGACAACCTCTAATTAGTCAGAAATGACTGAAGTTCGGCGGGAAATTGGAAAGCGGGAGAGGAGAGCTAGATGGGAGGAGTAAGCGGGTTGGATTAAGGATTAGATTAGGGGTTGGATTAGGGCTTGAGTCTGGAAAATTTCTTGGTTTAGGCCCTATAGCCCAAATACCAGCTGGCGAATTGTTCGATACCTTCTGATAGAGGTGTAGAAGGTTGATAGCCCACGCTGAGGTTTAGATCATCGATATCTGCCCAGGTGGCTTCCACATCTCCTGGCTGCATTGGCAGATATTCACGTACTGCGGTTTTTCCCAAAGCTTGCTCGAGAGTTTGAATAAAGACTTCGATTTCAACCGGTTGATTATTCCCAATGTTGTATATGCGATAGGGAGCACTACTTTCGGCGGGTGTTTCAGGAGCATGTCCTGGCCGTGCTGTGGGGATTACATCGAGAGAGCGAACCACCCCTTCGACTATGTCATCAACATAGGTAAAGTCTCGTTTTAATTTTCCCTGATTAAAGATTGGCAGAGGTTCACCGCGAAGAATTTTCTCTGAAAAAGTCCAATAAGCCATATCAGGTCGACCCCAAGGGCCATAGACGGTGAAAAACCTCAATCCCGTAGTTGGAATGCTAAAAAGGTGCGAATAGGAATGCGCCATGAGCTCGTTGGACTTTTTGCTCGCCGCATAGAGTGAAACCGGATGGTCGACGTTGTCTGCAGTCGAAAAAGGCATTTTGGAATTCAGCCCATAGACTGAAGAGGATGACGCATAGACCAGATGCTCAAAGCCTTCTACGTTCCGGCAGCCTTCAAGAATGTTGAGAGTGCCGACCACATTTGATTGAGCATAGGAGTGTGGATTCTTAAGAGAGTAGCGAACTCCGGCTTGGGCGGCGAGATGGATAATACGTTTGAACTGGTTTTCTTGAAATAGGGATTCTACGGCCGGGGTATCGGCAATTTCGATTTGCTTGAAGCTAAAATTCTTCTGCGGCAGTAATCGCTCAAGACGAGCCTGCTTAAGGTCAGGATCGTAGTAGTCGTTGAGATTATCAATTCCGACAACGGAATGGCCCTGGCTCAGTAATTTCTGAGCTGTAAAGGAACCAATAAATCCAGCTGCGCCGGTGACCAGTATCTGCATTAGATCACCTGGTTCAGCCTGACCGAGTCGCCACGACCCATGGCGTAATAGGAAAACCCCATTTTCTTCAGATCTTTGGGATCGTACATGTTACGACCATCTACGATTACCGGCTGGCTAAGCATTTCCCTAATTTGGTCGAAACGAGGGGCACGAAACTGCTTCCACTCTGTGCATATGGCGAGCGCATCCGCTCCGTCGAGTGTGGCTTCTTTGTTGCCCATCAAAACTAGATCATCTCTTTCGCCATATATTCGCCGCGTTTCCTCCATGGCTTCGGGGTCAAAGGCTTGGACCTTTGCCCCAGCTTGCCAAAGGTTTTCCATTAGGACACGGCTCGAGGCCTCACGCATATCATCGGTGTTGGGTTTGAAGGATAAGCCCCATAGCGCGATGGTTTTTCCTGATAGATTTCCATCGAAGTGCTTAGATAACAGATTAAACATGATCTCTTTTTGGCGATAGTTGACGGATTCTACTGATTGCAAAAGTTCCGGCTCGTAACCCACTTGGTTGGCTGAGCGCACCAGTGCCTGAACGTCCTTGGGGAAGCAGGATCCGCCATATCCACAGCCTGGGTATATGAAGGAGTAACCGATTCTGGAATCAGAGCCAATGCCGTGGCGAACGTTTTCGATATCTGCCCCCATTCGTTCCGCCAAATTAGCTAATTCGTTCATAAAACTAATTTTTGTGGCCAGCATGCAGTTCGCGGCATACTTTGTTAGTTCAGCAGAACGTACATCCATGCAGATAATACGATCGTTCGTTCTGTTAAAAGGCGCATAGAGCTCTCGCAGGCGAGCTTCCGCCGCTGTGTCATCTGTGCCGATGATGATGCGGTCGGGTCGCTGGCAATCCGATACCGCGGCACCCTCTTTTAAAAATTCTGGATTTGAGACGACCGAGACTTTGAAGTTTACGCCTCGTGTCGCGAGAACCTCATTGATACGTGCAGATACCTTGTCCGCCGTGCCAACAGGAACTGTAGACTTGGTGACGACAATTGCGTCCCCATCAATATGCTCTGCGATGCTGGCAGCCACGGCCAGTACGTATTTTAAGTCTGCGGACCCATCTTCGTCTGGTGGGGTGCCAACGGCGATAAAAAATAGATCGCTATGCGCTGCGCCATCTGCTGCGTTGGTCGTAAAGAGTAGGCGTTCCTGTGTAATATTTTCCTTAACCAATGCTTCAAGGCCGGGTTCATAAATTGGAATTTGTCCTTCCTTGAGCTTTGCGATCTTATTGGGATCGATGTCTACGCACATCAGGGTGTGGCCTACATCTGCTAGCACAGCTGCCTGAACCAAACCCACATATCCAATACCAAAAACAGTAACTTTCAAAAGACGCCTCGGAAATAATCTTGAGTCTATTTTGGGGCGCGATTATGACAGATTAAAGATTGCAGACATATGAGTATGGCAAGGGCAGTTTGAGTTTTCGCTCACCAGACCTTATTTCAAAGAAGCGCTCTAATCCCATATTTTTTGTGAGGCAAGTCAACTAAACTAGTGGCACAACGTTTATCTACAAAGTGCGACAGCAAGTAGGGAATATCGCCCTAATATCTGCACAATTTCGTCTTAGGGTAGATTTTGAAAATAATGAAGGGCTAGTGTATTGGTTGAGCAGTCATTGGTAGAGCAAGAAGTTCAAGAGGAGGAATCAGTCAGCGGCCCGGAGTTGTTGCCTTTTGAGTTTGCCCGCACGAACCGTATTCTGGTGAGGGATACGGAGATATTTGTCGCCCCCGACACAAATTCCAGCGCGGTGATCGAAGCCCGGCGCTATCTTCATGCGAACCAAATATCCGCAATCAAGGTGGTGACTAAGTCCACCGAAGACTTTGACGAGCTTCTCAGGCTTACCTACGCAAACCGAAAGGACTCCTCAGCGGCTGTTATGGAGGATATTCAAGACTTTGTTGATCTCGAGTCTGCAGCGGAGGAACTGGAGAACAATGCCGACTTGCTGGATGCCGATGACGACGCGCCCATTATTCGCTTGCTAAACGCTATTCTTGCTGAGGCGCTTAAGGAGCAAGCTTCGGATATTCACTTGGAGCCCTATGAGACCGAAGCGCGAGTTCGGTTCAGGTTGGACGGCGTACTAAAAACGGTGCTCACTCCTTCAGTGCAAATCGCACCGCTGCTTATATCCCGAATCAAGGTGATGTCCAGGCTCGACATTGCCGAAAAGCGATTACCACAGGATGGCCGCATGACGGTGCGTCTGGGTGGGCGCCAAATAGATATGCGGATCTCTACCATGCCTTCAAGCTATGGAGAACGGGTTGTACTTCGATTGCTCGACAAACAGGCCGGACAACTCAGGGTGGACGATCTCGGCATGAGCGCCAAGTTAAAGTCCACTTTGGTGGATCTTGTTGAGCGTCCACACGGAATTATTCTAGTTACCGGCCCCACCGGATCGGGTAAAACTACAACACTCTATGCCGCGCTTCAGCAGATGGATCGTCAACAGCGAAATATTATGACCGTTGAAGATCCGGTGGAATATGACTTGGCCGGTATTAGCCAGACGCAGGTCAACCTTCGTGCTGGCATGACCTTCGCCAAGGGATTGAGAGCAATGCTTAGGCAAGATCCCGATGTGATATTGATTGGCGAAATCCGAGATCCGGAAACGGCGGAAATTGCGACTCAGGCGAGTTTAACGGGTCACTTGGTGCTATCCACTCTTCACACCAATACGGCAGCTGGTGCTGTTACCCGAATGCAGGACTTGGGTGTAGACGGTTTTTTATTGGCATCCACTCTGCGCGGAGTGTTGGCGCAACGATTGGTGCGCAGACTCTGCTCCTCATGCAAAGAGGAGGCTCAGGCCGATGCTCTGGTGGCGGAAAAGTTGGGCGTAACAGCTGGAACTATCATCTATTCCCCTAAGGGCTGCGAACAATGTAACCACACTGGATTTGACGGTCGTCTTGGGATTTTTGAGCTTGTAGTTATTAGCGACGATTTGCAGAGACTCATACACGACGGTGCCGGTGAGGTAGAGATCGAACAGGCTATTCGGGCCGATGTTCCCAGTATTCAAGAATCGGGTTTTGAGCTGATCCGACAGGGCCTGACTACCATCGAAGAAGTTCTGCGCGTTACTAGCGCCTAGTCAGGATATCGGCAGCCAAACCTATGCCCGCATTTGACTATCAGGCCATTGACGCCAAGGGTAAGACAAAAAAAGGATCTATTACTGCGGATTCGGAAAAGCATGTGCGTCGCCTGCTAAAAGAGCAAAGCTTGTTTGCCGAAATGGTGACTCCGGTTACTTCAGCTGGTGAAAAGAACGTATCGGCCAAGGCTAAAAACAAAAATGGCGTCAGTCGCAGAACCAGAGGTCTAAGTCGGTTTCAGTTGGCCATGGTTTTACGGCAGATAGGTGTTTTGATTAATTCTGGCTTGCCCCTTGATTCTGCGCTGAAAATGACAGTTGAGCAGGCAGAGTCAGAAAGAGAAAGACGTATTGGAGAAGCCTGGCGCGCTGAAATATCCGAAGGTAGATCCTTCTCCAGTGCCATGGCCCGATCGCCTTACAATATTCCTGAGAGCGTAATTGCTAGTGTAGGGGTGGGCGAAGAAACCGGTCATCTGCACAGCATTCTTCTGCGCTTGGCAGACGATCTTGAAGCTGGTGCGGAAAACCAGAAAATGTTTGCACGAGGGCTTATTTACCCGGCAATCCTAGTGGTTGGGAGCATTTCTGTCGTCGCCTTTATGATGGTTTGGGTGGTTCCTAGAATCACTCAGGTTTTTATCAGTTCAAGAGCAGAGCTCCCCTTAATTACGCAAATCGTCGTGTCAGTAAGTAATTTCTTTACCAGCTATGGCCTATACATCTTATTCGCAATTGCTTCAGCGGTTGTCATCTTTATGCTAGCCATGACTCGGCCAGATCTTAAGCAGGCCTGGCATCGGAAGTTGCTCGGCTTTCCTGGCCTGGGTAAATGGATGTTAATGGCGAATCTGGCAGACTGGTCTCGCAGTTTGGGCACCTTATTGCAAAGCGGTGTGCCGGCGCTCTCAGCCCTTGGTATTTCATCCACCGTTGTTTCTAATCTGGAGTTAAAGGCCCGTTTTGATGCGGTTACTGAATCTATGCGACGGGGCTCTAGCCTCCACAATGCACTAAAAGACAATGATGCGGGGTCGGGTTTTCTCGTGCATATGGTGGGTAGCGGAGAGGCATCGAGTGAACTTTCTACCATGCTACTTCGTGTGTCCGATTTTTATCGCTCTCGACTGTCGAACTCGGTAGATACTTTTTTAAAGCTTATGAATCCGATATTAATTGTCATAATAGGATTGCTAATACTGGTTATCGTTCTGGCAATAATGTTGCCTATCATCCATCTCAATGAGTCAGTGGGTTAGAAGCTGACCTAGTTAAATTTAATAGGATTAAATTATGAGGAAGACTAGATACCCAGCCACTTTTGGCCCAGCGGATAGAAGTTCAGGCTTCACCCTGGTAGAAGTAATGGTAGTGGTCATTATTATCGCTTTGTTGGGTGCAATCGCTGGCCCAGCAGTTTTTAGCCGTTTGCGGGTGGCTCAGGAAGAGCGAGTACAGGCAGATTTGAATACCGTTGAGAGCGCATTAAAGCTCTATCGATTGGATAATTTTGCCTACCCGACTGAAGAACAAGGGTTGGAGGCATTAATCAGTGAACCTTCCAATGCGCGCGCCTGGCGTGGTCCCTATTTGGAGACTATGCCCACAGACCCCTGGGAGACTGAATACCAATACCGCAATCCGAGTGATCACGGGCTCGATTTTGACATCTTTTCCTTTGGCGCAGATGGAGTAGCCGGAGGAGAGGGTGACGATGCCGATTTGGGTAACTGGCCGCAAGACTAAAGGTTAGATCCGTGAGGCGACGGTCCATCAATAGCGGCTTCACTCTAGTTGAAATACTGGTGGCCTTGGCAATTTTGGCTATCGGCATGGGGATGGTGGTAATCGGCTACGCTCAATTGACTGACCGAGATCTGGACAATCAGGCCAAAACCATTAGCAATTGGATGCAGAGTCTTTCAGATCGGTCGGTGCTAGAAGGAGGGTTGTACGGGTTTAGAGTGGTTGGTGATCAGTTGCAGGCGGTTAGCTGGTTTGATCATCAGTGGCTGGTAATAGAGCACGAGGGGCTGTTAGTTCTCCCTGGCAATATTGAGTTTAGATTGGCCGAGGAAGAAACTCCCGAAGGGTTTATCAGTCAGGATGAGTTGTCGGAGCGAGGTGAGCATGACTCGGAAGAAGGAGCGGTTGTCAGCTTCTTAGAAGATGACCTAATAGCGCCATTAATGGTGTTTATGCCTTCAGGAGAGCCTATGGCAGAGGGCGAACTATTTTTGCAGACAGAGAGTGCTGCTATGGTTATTTTTTGGACCGTTGAGGGAGAGATTCTCTATGAAGATCGCCTTCCCATCTAGAAAGATGCCGGGTAATTCTCAAGGTTTTACTCTTATTGAAGTGCTGATTGCATTGACAATTTGTGGCTTGCTTATCGGATTTGCGGTTTCTCAAGTTGGACAAATTGCCACTGAGCGCATCGAGTTACAGGAGCGACTCGCGGCTGAAACCGTCGCTTGGAACAAATTGATGGATCAGTATCAGTTGGTTGAGGGCTGGGTCGAGCGCAGCAGCGCTGCTGAATCTTCTGGAGAGGAAGAGGCTATTGGCCGCGATTGGCTTTGGTCTTTGCGGGCCGGGTCGACACTTGCTGAGGACTTCTATCGATATGAAGTAGCCGTTTTTCCGCAAGACGATACAGAGTCAAATACAGCCTTGTTAGCAGCCTATTTTATCGTTGAGTAGATCGCCGAAAAACGCCAACGCAGCCATGAAACCCTTGCAGACCAATTTTGGATTTACTCTTATCGAGGTGCTGGTTGCCGTCGTTATATTCGCTCTGCTGTCGATATTTAGCGTGCAGGGCTTTTTGATGGTTGCCAATATGGAGCAGAGGGATCGCGAACTAGCGGCTGCTGAGCAGGACCTGCACAAAGTCTGGTCCTTGGTGGGGCAGGATTTACTCCATCTCCGTCAAAGGTCGACACGTGACCAGTTCGGTACAGTTGAAGGCGCTTATATTGCGGGATTTGATCCCTATCTTGTTGAATTTACCCGCGGAGGATTGCCTAGTTTGCCCAATTCGCCGGGGGGCATGATGCGTGTTGCCTACCGCCTCTCTGACGAAAACGAGCTAATCCGCGTTACCTGGCCCGCTCTGGATGGATCGGCTAGCGATGAGGTGCAAGAAAGAGTGTTAATGGAGGGTGTGGCTGAAGTTCAGTTTGAACAGCTGAATCAAAATAATTATTTTGAGCCCATCTGGCCACCTCTTAATGTGCAACAAAATACCGAACAACTAATGCCGCGTATGATCCGCATAACCATAGAAACTCTGGATGGCCTGGAAATGTCGCGATTAATGCCGGGTATTTCTCAGGTTGCTCAGGCGGGTGGAGGACGACAGCGGGGCGGCCAGGGAGATGGGGATGAGGGAAATGATTCCTAGTCCCCGAACTTTGTCTATCACTAGCGGTGGTGACCAGCAGCGAGGTTTTGCTCTGCTGGCAGTTTTGATTTTGTCTGGCCTTTGTATGTTGATGATTACCCAAATCACCTATCGTCATCAGCTCGAGAAAAGTGCCAACATGAAATCTCTGATTCAGGATCAGACGATTCTCCTCGCTTTAAGTGCAGAGAGTTGGGCAAGAAAGCTTCTGTTGGATGATGTGGAAGACAATCAGTTTGATTCACTTGAAGACACTTGGGCACAACCTCTGCCCGTGTTACCGGTTGAAGGTGGTTATCTGAGTGGCTGTATTCGAGACCTGCAAGGAAGGTTTAACTTAAACAACCTGGAGAGCTACGACACCGACAGCTGGAACGACGAGCTGGCTTCGCTTTTTTCCAGTGATTTGGACGCTTACCTAAATCTCCTGGCAATACTAGAATTGGATTCCAGCGAAATCCGAGCTGCGGTTATTGTAGATTGGACGGATGCTGACACAGAAGCGCTGATACCTGGGAGCCTGGAAGATGCTGAATACAGCTTAGAGGAGCCTTCACGGCTCAGTGCAAATCAATATATGGTAAGCCTAGACGAGCTGGCTGGATTACCAAGCTATAGCAGTGCTGATGTGTTGAGACTCTATCCCTATTTAACCGCGCTTCCTGGAAGAATTCCGGTCAATGTAAATACTGCAACTATGGAGCTCTTGATGGCGCTTTCTTCCGCGATGGACCGATTCGTTGTAGAGGAGATCCTGTTGGAGCGGCCTTTCGAAACTTTGGATGATTTTTATACATTTGTTGCTCAATCTACCGGCTATATGAGTGAAGCAGAAATGAGAGAGCAGTTGCCGCCATATATGATCAGCACTGACTCAGAGTATTTTGAATTACTGACTTCGGTAAACTTACTTGATCAGCAGATCAAAATGCGGAGTCTTATACAGAGACAGGGCGGCAATGCATCTGTATTTTCCCGAGAGTTTCAGTCCGTTCCTGTTGTACTATCCGACACAGATGATGATGTTGTATCTACATTTGATTGTTACACCTTAATTCCTGAAGAAGATGAATCCTGAACTAGCCCACATAGACAACTATTTGAGCGAGCCGAATACTGATTATTCGGAATCCCTCGATCTGCATTTGTGGGTCAAATCCGATCAGTTGAGCTTTCATCAGGCGGAATTACCCGATGCGCCCAAGAGCAAATGGATGACACTTTTGCCTTGGATTCTTGAAGACGAACTGCTTCTGCCAGTTGAAGAAATGCACTTGGTTATCTGCTCGGTTGATTCGGATCGCCAAGCTCATGTAATCGCCATTCCCAAGAAAGATTTACACCGACTTCAGCTCTTGCTGGAAAATCAGCCTGCAAGGATTCGATCCTTCATGCCTGATGTATTGGCTTTGCCCCTGGAGGAAGGCTTTATTACCTTGGCACAGGAAGGTCAAAGACTTCTGGTTAGGTCTGACTCTTACGACGGTTTTTCTGGGGAGGCAGAATTTATTTGGCAGGTTCTTGAACTCAAACACTCACAGGGCGAAGTTTTTCAAATTCAGTGTTTTGGAATTTCTCCGGAGTCTGTGCCCGATTGGGCTCTGGAGTTGTGCAGTTTTAATGAAAACAGCATTAATTGGCAATTTTCTGGGTTTTTAGCAGATGCAAATTTGCTGGTGGGTGAGTTTCGGCCCAAAGCCCCGCAATCTTCGCTTAGCCCATGGTTACCCACCATTGGGATTGCGGCCATCGCAGTTTGCCTAATGATGAGTTTAATAATCGTTGATCACCTAAAAAGCGGGCAAGAATTGCTTATGCTCAATCAACAGCTTGCTAGAGAGTTTGAGGCAAGTTTTGGAGTGTCACTCTCGGCCTCAGAGCGAGCCAAAGCAGAGGGAGCTCGAGTGCTTAGTGACCGTGAATTCCGCTATTTCAGTCTATCAGACTCCATTATTCCTATCTCAGAGTATCTCGATGCTGGGCTCAGCCGGTGCAATGATTGTGGTTTGGTGTCAGCGCAAATTGAGCCGGGTAGTGCCACCTTGGTAATGAATGAAAATGACGAAGCACTGGCAACTATGAGAAGCCAGCAGGGATTTAGCTTAACTACTGGTGCGCCGAACGAGCAGCAGCAGATTATGGTCAATCTTCAAAGGCAGTCTCAATAATGTCTGAATTAATTGGCCAGATCGGCAGCTGGTATGCTTCTTTGCAAGAGCAAGAAAAACGAATTTTGCTATTTGGGACCCCAATAATTCTGATGTTGGTACTTTACCTACTGTTATTTCAGCCATTGGGTTCTGCCTATTTTTCGCGTCAGAGTGAGATAGCCGATCGTCGGGAAGATTTAGCTTGGGTTAGAGATCAACGATCTATTCTGGAGCGCGTAAATACCTCATGTGATTTCCGCACGCCCGTATTTCCAGTAGAAGAGTATGAGGCAGAAGTTGAGGCAACGGCGAGACGATTCGGATTGAATCCAGTCATTAGCTCCCATCGAGGCGGGACAGGTTTTGAGCTGCAATTCACAGCAGCGGATGGAAATCGCGTCTTAAGCTTGGTTAGAGCACTATCCTGCGGAGGAATTAAAGTAACAGCGCTGCAGATGCAGCAGCTTGAAATAGAGTCGAATGAATTAGCCGCAAGCCTTAACCTTGAGCACGCTGGAGCGGGCGATTGAAAATGTTGTTTTACTCAGTTGCTAGTTTAGTCGGTCTGGCTTTTCTCGCCGCGTTTGTATTGCTCAATATGTCCGTCCAGCAATTAGTAGATTTCGAGACTTTGGGCCTTGAGGTGGATAACACCGGAGACGCTCGCGTGATTTCTGGCTCGCTTAGAATGAGATCCACTGATTTGGCAGCGCTTGGCGTGTTCGAATTAAGCTGGGCATGGTGCCCAAACTGGCCGATTTTAAACTGGTGTGCCCAATTGGATTCTGAAAGCCTGAGAGCAGAGGGTGAGCTCGGTTATGGTTTATCAGGGATGTTGGAGATTTCCTCTATGCAATTTGAGATGGGGTCTCTTTCTATACTGGGAATGGTTCCGGGATTGCTTGATGCAAGACTTACTGGCCAGATCCGTACTCTGGAGATTACAGACTTTAGTTGTCCGCTTCGCCACGCGAGGAACCTAGATGCTTTGATCGAAATGCGAGACCCCAAAATTCTGGGAAACGAGTTGCAAGATATTAGAGCTGAGCTCAGTCAATCCGGCACCGATTATCAGGTGGCCCTGTCTGGTGATGAAGTCAGTGGTGAATTTTTAATGGATTCAGATCTGTCTTATCAAGGAAAAGGCGAAATTACGCCCCCTGCTAGCATGGCAGGCTTGATGGACAGCATGGCGATTCCCTTAGGCGATGGTCGTTATGGCTGGGAGCTGGAGGGTGAGATTCCATGTTAGCTCATCTGAATCTGGCGAAGGTGCGTTTGGTTGTGAACTTAGTGTTAGGAGTATTTTGCATTCTCCTGTTGTGGCAGCTGGTGGATCGGGCATTTCTCTCACAGATGCAGACGGGTATTACGCCGGATCCTCTTAGACCTTTGCCCAACACTCTGCGCTTCAACTGGTTTTCGGCAGATAGAAGTGCTCCTGTGGCCGAAGTGGAAGTGTCTGAAGACTTGGCAGATGCCAGTATTCGAGCAGAACTTCTCGGGGTTTTATACGATGGCTCAAATTCTCTCGCCGCCATTCAGACACCTCAAATTCCAGACGGACTTTACGTAGAAGGAGATGAGATTGCTGCGAACGTTGAGTTGGTTCGTATCGAGGCAGATCGAGTAATCGTTCGGGAGAGCGGGGTTAATCGGCAGATTCGCTTGAATCCAGTCTCTGAAGATGGAAATGTACAAAGTGAAGATTTGCTACAGACTCTTCCTCAGGAGGCTTCGGGCTTTAGTTTGTCCGGCGTCTTTGGCGCCACACCTATTCAAGTAAATGGACACGGGTTGGCCGTTCGAGTGGACAGCCTGGATCCAGAGTTTGCGGAGATATCTGGCCTTGAAGTGAGTGACGTATTGTTGAGTATCAATGAGAGACCGATGACTCAGTATTTGACCAACCCGCTAATGCTGCAGCAGGTTTTACAGCAAACCTTGGTAACAGTGGATGTTCAGCGAGGTGGAGAGACGGTGGAGCTTTCGTTAAATGCTCGATCTCTGGGGGAACGAATATTGCCCCAGATAGGTCAGGGATTAGTGCAGTAGTTCTTAGATGCAGCAGTTAAAATAGGAATATGCCCAGAAGGTGAAAGTAAATGAATAGCATCACAGCGACCGGAACAGGAAAAAGGTGGCACCAGCTGATTAGCAGACTGGTATCAACACTGTTTTTCTGCCTTGCAGTGACACAGGCCTACGGGCAATCGGTATTGATAAATTTCAGGGAAGCGGATATTCGTACCGTGATAGAGAGCGTAGCCGAGATCACCGGTAAGTCCTTTGTGCTCGACCCCCGCGTGCGTGGCACCGTTACTATCGTTTCTCCTGAACCTATTGCTGAAGATCTGGTTTACGAGGCAATTCTTTCTGCATTGCAGGTGCAAGGGTTTCAAGCAATTGACGATGGAGCGATTGTGCGAGTCGTGCCATTTACTACCGCTTTCAATACACCGACAGATTTTATGGGTAGCGAACTGGCAACTCGGGTATTTACGCTAGATCACGCTCGGGCCACTGAAGTATTGGCCGTGGTAAAACCAGTGATGAGCAAAGGTGGGCTGATGCAGGCATTTGATGGTGGCAACAGCCTACTCGTCACCGATACTGTTTCTCAATTAGATCGCTTGGATGCGCTGCTCTTGGAGCTGGATTCGCCTGAGCAGAGCACGGTCGAAGTGATCTACTTGGATAATATCTCCGCTGGCGAAGCCATACATATTGCCGAGCAAATGCAGATTTTGCAGGAGCAGGATCTGAGTATTGTTGAAGACTCTTTTAATAATCGTGTGATTGTCGGTGGCCCACGCATTGCGCGCCTATCTTTCCGTCAAATGCTGGAATCCTTAGACGTTCCGAGTACTCGCGATGGCGGGGGCATTGAGGTGATCTACCTAAATTATTCCGATGCGGTTGCGGTAAAAACAATGTTGGATAGCATGCTGCAGTCGGAAACATTTTTGAGTCTTGCTGGGGAGGTCGGAGCCGATGGCGGTACAAGCAGCTACCGTGTGGAAGTGGATGAAGACAACAACGCTTTGGTAATCGCGGCTTCTGCACCTGTTGTTGCAGAAATTCAAAACTTGGTGAGGAAAATAGACCGACCCCGAAGGCAGGTTCTTATTGAGGCAGTTATTGCCGAGGTGACAGAGGATCAAGCCAATCAACTTAGCGCACAGGTGCTATACGGTGGCGCCGATGTCGGCGGGTTTGTTTCGCAATTTGATGAACTGATCCTATCGTTGGCCAGTGCAGGCTTGGATGGCTCGATCGATTCAACAGAAGCTGCCAGCGCTGCAGGCTTTGTCAGTAACGGTGGCACCGCAGTATTCGGCTCCTTTGATGAAGAGAGCAGCGAAGGTTTTGGTGCACTAATTCAGGCATTGAAGAGTGATAGCGAAACCCGAATATTGTCGACGCCCTCTGTCGTTACCTTGGATAACGAAGAAGCAACTCTTTCGGTGGGCAATGAAGTTCCCTTTGTTACAGGCAGTACAACCACAACAGCAAATGGTACAACCAACCCTTTTACAACCATTGAGCGGCAGGAAGTTGGTGTCATGCTGCGAGTTATTCCGCAAATAAACGAAGGCTCTGCAGTTCGATTGGAAATTGAGCAGGAATCGTCAAATCTTCTCGCGCAAGCTGCTGAAGACTTCAATACGGCGGACGTAATTACCAGCAAACGAACCATTAGCACCAACGTGATGGTTGGAGATGGTGAAGTCTTAGTTTTGGGCGGGTTGATAAATGAGCAATCTCAGGACACTGAAACTAGAGTACCCTTATTGGGAGATATCCCCCTATTGGGCCGACTGTTTCGTTCTACCTCAACTGGTAATGAACAGGCTGTCTTGATGATGTTTATTCGCCCAACCATTCTCGAAAACAGTTTCGACGCTAACCAGGCAACACAGAGGCAGTTTGATTACCTTCGCACCCATGAGAGCGACTATTTCCTCGATACGGGGGAATCTGCGTCGCCAGTCCTTCAGGACTTTTTTGGTGACCGATTGGATGAGGGCGAAGCAGCGCAATGAGATATGACGAGAGGTTGATTCTCGTCAACTAGGGCTAGTCTATGTACTGCGACTATTTTGGATTTAAACAGGAGCCCTTCACCATTGCTCCCGATCCGGCATTTCTATATCCAAGCGCAAAACACCGTCAAGCCCTTGCACATCTCAAATACGGATTGGAGCGTGAAGGAGGCTTTATCTTGCTTACGGGTGAGGTGGGCACAGGAAAGACAACTCTGACCCGCCTGCTACTCGAGCAAACACCCCCTTCATTCAGAGTCGCCTACATTCTCAATGCAAAATTAGATACCAAGGATGTGCTCGCCAGCATATGCGATGAGCTTCATATCGAGCTGCCGAAAGATCAGGACCTTAGTCCCAAATCCTATATCGACTCAATTAACGCAAACCTGCTTCAAGCCCATGCTCAGGGATTTAGAACTCTAGTGGTGATCGAGGAAGCGCAAAATCTCGGTGAAGACGTTTTGGAGATGCTGAGATTGCTCACCAATCTAGAAACAAATACCACAAAGCTGCTGCATATTCTTTTGGTTGGGCAGCCCGAGTTGCTTGAATTAATAGGTAGACCTCAGCTTCGGCAGCTCAATCAGAGAGTAATTTCTCGCTTCCACCTTGAGCCGCTCAACAGGTCAGAGACAGAGAGTTATTTGAAACATCGATTGCGCAAGGCTGGGTGCAATAGACCTATTTTTGAACGCTCTGCGATAAACACCCTGCACCGTTATAGCGAAGGAGTGCCGAGAAAACTAAATCTGCTTGCTGAGCGATCTCTTCTGGGCGCCTATTCTCAAGATAGAGAAAAGGTTTCCAGGCTTCAGGTTGTCCAGGGAAATCGGGAAGTCTTTGGTGAGAACAAGAATACCAAGGTATTAACTGGGTGGATGTGGGGCTCAGTAATGGCGCTCTTTTTGTTGGCGTTGGGGTTGGTTTTTATTTTAGAGGATCGGGATGCTCTCGAGTCCCAGCAGGCGTTCAATGAAGAGAGCTTAACTCTCGAGATTGATGTGAATCCGGATTCTCAGGCTCCACTGATTGAGGAACTGGCTGCTGCACAGATTCAGAATTCTTCGGACGTTTTGATTGAGTCAGAACCTCAAACTTTGGCGGAAGAAACCCCAATGGAACCGAGAGTTTTAAATGCCTTTACTGGGCTCTTATCTCTCTGGAGGATAGAGGCTGAGGCGAATGATATTGAATCTCTTTGTCTTGCCGCCGTCGAAAATAATCTTAGATGTGAAGAAGTTAGAACTCCCGAGCTCACAGAAATACTCGAAATCGGGCGCCCTGCATTGATAGAACTAACTGCGCGCGACGGAGCTAGCCCAATCCTGTCGGGCAACTACCTGATTGCGAAATATCAAGATTCCGCACTGTACCTCTCGAATGAACAACTGGATTTTGCGGTTACGACAGCAGAGTTTGAAAACCAGATAATTAGTTCATTGCACTATCTCTGGAAGCCGCCACTGGGTTACACAGATTCGGTGCGGTTGAATAATAGCAATTGGGCGGTGCTGAATTGGCTTCAACCTAGGCTAGAGCAAATTGACTCAGAACTGCCGCACTTAATTACCGGGGGTAGATACAGCCAGCCGATAGCCGAGGGGGTGGCTGAGTTTCAGAGGCAACATGGACTGCAGGCAGATGGTGTGCTGGGCCGAAGAACACTAATGAAATTCAATGAGGTGGAAAATTTGGTACCTCTGTTGGTGACGGAGAATCATTGATGTCCTACGTTCTAGACGCGCTTAAGAAAGCTGAACGGGAGAGACATCATCAACCTGAGCTGGGGATGGACAATCTTGAGCAGGATGATTGGGTAAAGCCTCTCGAGCCAAAAAACAAGCCTCGACTGAACAAGCTGCTCTGGGTGACAGGTATTTCTCTCTGTTTGTTGGTCTCCCTTGTAACGGTAAAATTTTCCGTACCTCCGCAAGATTCACAGGAGCTTCTTGAGCCGCTTATTGCGGAGCAAAGTGTGTTGCAAAACGCCGTTCCAGATACTCAAACAAACTCTGACGAGGAATCAGAACTGGTATCCCATGAGACGCTTGTAACCGAATCCGTTCAAGATTTGAGTTTGGCAGAACTCCTTCAAGAGTTTCGATTTGAAGGTAGTTTATATATAGAGGGCGACCCCCAAGCGAGCCGTGTATTCATTGATGGGCAGGCCTATTTTGTCGGCCAGATTCTAAGAAATGATGTATATATAAAGGACATAACCTTGGATTCAGTGATCATATCTAATGGATATGAAGAGGCAGCACGAATTCTCCGCTAGTTTCTAACCTGTCGTTTTATACAGCGACAATCTTCTTTTTTCTGAAGCATTAACTTCATAAATACGTAATAACGCCTACGTAGGATTCGCGACGAATACGGGATTATTTTGCCCGATCCAAATTTATCGTCGTTCAGGTCCAGAGAAGTTCCATGAAAAAAAATATTTCTGCGGTTTTACTAGGTCTATCACTTTGCTCCATTGCTAATACGACCTTCGCGGAAAATGAATTGGTTGTATTTGTTCAGCGGGGCGAATCTGTTTTTGAGGGAGCGACTCTTATTCTTGATGGAGTCACAGAAAATCAGGTTCCCCCCAATGGCTTGGTCTACTTTGACCTGGAGGCTGGAGCTCACTCTCTTCAAGTTATGGATGGTGAGACTTCAATCTACAGCTTTCGCTTTAGCAGCGGCGGCGGACAAATGGCTGATATCGCCATTCTCGTGGATGAGCCGGGAGAGACTAAGGTTTCCGTTGAAACATACAACGCGACCGAATCCGCCGCTGCGCGGGCCGCAGCTCCAACAGGGTCTGTCAACGGTGTTGTAAGAGTTCAGAATCTAGGTGTTTCAGGCGCGACAGTGGAAGTTGTGGAATCTGGAGAAAGCGTAGTGACGGATTCGGAAGGTCGCTACTCTCTTACTTTGCCTCGCGGTGAGTATGAATTCAGCGTAGAGCATCCGGATGCGGCCACATCTTCGGAACGAAATGTCAGAGTGGTTTCAAATCTCACTCTTGGCGCGAACTTTGACCTTTATAGGTCTGCTATTGGGCCATCAACTCCCGATTTAGGTGTCGAGGAAGTGCTCGTTCTGGGCTCTGTATCCTCTGACGCTTTTGGCGTTAGTGAGCAGTTTTCAAGCGCCGTTGTTAATACCATTGGTATAGAGGAATTGGCTCGTTACGGTGATTCTGATATTGCCGCCTCCGTAGTTCGCGTGCCTGCGGTGACCATTCAGGATGACCGCTATGTCTTTATTCGTGGTCTGGGTGGACGCTATATCACCTCAACTCTGAACGGCGCCACCATGCCAAGTACGGACCCAAATAAGCGCACCGTGCCACTAGATCTCTTTCCTAGCAATATTGTTGAAAATCTTCAAATTCGTAAGACATTCCTAGGATCTTTCCCCGGTGAAAGTACGGGCGGAAATCTGGCAATCGAAACACGTAGTTTTCCAGACGAAAGGGTGGGCAAAATTTCCGTCAGCCTGGGGGGTATCAGCGGATTAACGGGGAACGAGGTAGCTACAGACCCACTCTCAGGTGACTGGGATATTTGGGGTGTAGATGACGGTACTAGAGAATTGAATCCTATCGTTGGTGCGGTCGCTTACACCTTGAATGAAGCAGGTTCTTACCTAAATGATACCGCGTTGTTAGAGCTTCGCCAGTTGGCTGGAGAGCAGCTCCTGGTCGGGTATGACCTCGGCTCGGGCACGGCCAATCCTAATATTTCAATTGGCGGAAACTTTGGTGATTTGATCTACCTGGGTAACAACGACTTGGGCTACTTTGCTGCGGTGAACTACAGCAACAGTTGGAGTCAGAAAGAAGGTGTTTCACGCACCTACGACGGCGATGGTGGTGTGTTTGACTCCTTTGATGAAGTAGAGGTGTCCAACAATATTGATTTAAGTGGATTGCTCTCATTTAGTCTAAATATCGGCAACAACACTTTTGAGTCGGTGACTCTGGCTTCACGAGTCAGTGAAAGTAGCGCACAGACACTTGATGGTATCGACGGTGACGAAGCAAGAGCTTCCGCTCGCCACACCATTGAATGGAGCGAACAGCAGTTTATATCTCAACAATTTCTGGGAGAACACCAGCTTGGCGACAGTCTGATTTTTACTTGGCAAGCGACCGGAAGCCAAGCCTCTCGATACGCGCCGGATAGACGCGAAGTGCGATTTGATTTGGCAGCCGCAAATGCGGGTGTATACCACCTGGAAGTTCCCAGTCTGTTGCGTCGATACGATGATCTCGTCGACGACAATACTGACGCTTCCTTTGATTTTTCTTACGAGACCGAATTTGATACGGGTTGGTACCTGACCTCGGTGTTCGATTTTGGCGCCCAGGCCATTAGTCGCGAACGCGATTCAGATTCCAATAGCTATGGTTATTTTGGTGGCCTTTTCATCGATGATGATGCATCGGATCTGCTGGTTTCAGATGTGCTTACAACCGCTTCAGTAACGGGCGATCAGTCCACAGGCTATGCATTCAGCGATAAGACCTTGGCTTCAGACAGCTATGAAGCAGAAATGGATCTGACAAGCATTTACTTTTCTGCGGACACTACAATCGAAGAGGCGGTACAGATTATTGTTGGTGCCCGTTACGACTCCTTTGAGCAAACTACAGACACCTTTAGCCTCACTCAGATTGATCCCTCAACCGGCGATTTTGCAGCAGTTCAGGCTGTGCTTGAAGAGGATGTCACCCTTCCTTCTCTCGCCCTAAACTGGTTCTATGGTTTTGATCAACAGCTGCGTTTCGCCTGGTCTAAAACCGTTTCCCGCCCAGATTTTAAAGAGGCGTCAAACGCCGTTTTCTACGATACCGATTTCTCCGATATTCGGGTTCGTGGGAATCCCAATCTAGAAATCTCAAGTATTACCAATCTAGATTTACGCTGGGAGTATTACGGCGAGGGTCAGGACAAGCTAAGTATTGCTGCATTCTATAAAGAGATCACCGACGCCATTGAGCGTGTCGAGCTTACCGCTTCCGGCACCGCGGGCAACTCCCGTACATTCCAGAATACAGACAAAGCAGAAATATCTGGTATCGAATTGGATGGTTATAAAGAGTTTGCTTTGAATGACTCTTATACCAAGTCACTTTTTATTGCCCTAAACGCTAGCTTTATCGAGTCTGAAACTGAGGACGCTGATAACCCAACAAGCAGTCGTGCCCTGCAGGGCCAACCTGAGTACACATTCAACCTAATCCTCGGATACGACGATCTAGATCGTGGTCAGGAACTGACCCTTCTGTTCAACCAGAACGGCCCGAGTATCCGAGACGTCGGCATCTCCGGCAAGCCAGACATTATCGAAGAACCAGTACCTCAACTAAATCTGACCTACTCGCTGGATATTAACGAGCGCCTCAGCTTCTCCGCTAAAGCTACCAATATTCTCGATGCAAAAGTTGAATTTAGTCAGTTCGGCAAACCATTTCGTGAATATTCCAAAGGAGTAGGTCTGGAAGCCGGCATCGAATGGGATTTTTAACCCCGATTCTTTTTAAACCCGAAATTTATAGAAATACAAATCTATAGAAAGCAGAAATCTAATTAGCTGAATGCTAGGAGAAATAATGAAACTGACAAAACTTACGGCTCTGGCAGCACTTGTTGCGTCCACCCTGACTCTTTATGGGTGTGGCGGTTCGGATGGTGACAACGTTACCATTGAAATCGATGCGAGCTCTACTGGAGATACCTCCGGGAATAGCGGAGTATCTGAAACCTGCCCATCCTGGACTACACCCAAGGATCAGGTTGATGGAACCGATGTTTGTGCGCTGCCAACGACAATATTGGAAGATCGCAACCTCACCAATGACATCATCTGGCTTATGGAAGGTCGTGTGACAGTGGGTAACGGCAACGGTACCTACGATTTCACCACCGACCTGGTTGATGGTGAAGCTCTGGTAAATGTTGACCTCTCCATTCAAGAGGGCACTCAAGTTCAAGGCGCGACAGGAACCTTCGCTAATTTGATCATCACCCGCGGTTCTAGACTTTTTGCACGTGGTGCAGCTGACAACCCAATCGTTTTTAGCTCTGATGACGATGATTTGGAAGGGTCAGGCGAGTGGGGCGGCCTGATTATTCATGGCTTTAGCTACCACAACGAATGTTTTACAGCCGGTTTAGCAGACACTCAATGCAACGTAGACTCAGAGGGTGAATCAGGTTTTGCTGGTGGTTTCACTGAAGATGATGACAGCGGAATTATTCAATACGTAGTTCTTACCGAGGGTGGATTCGAATTTGCCCCGGGTGACGAAATTAATGGTATTTCTCTGATGAGCGTCGGTTCTGGAACAACAATGGATCACATCCAGATTAACGCCAACGCCGATGACGGAATTGAGTTCTACGGCGGTACTATCAACACTAGCCACTTTGTACTGACTGGCAACCTTGACGATTCTGTTGACTGGGACGAAGGATTTCAGGGAACTTTGCAGTACTACATTGTTGAGCAAAGTGCAGACTCTTTCGGTAACGCCATCGAAGCCGATACTGAAGGCTCGACAGAGTTCGACTCGGTCCCTTTCCTGATCAATACAACCTTTGTTGGTAACGGTACTGACGGTGAAATGCTGAGATTTAAGTCTTCTTCCGGCGGCGTCATCTTCAACTCGGTGCTAACGGGTGACGGAGGAGCCTACGCAAATAACTGTACGCTTGTAGCTGGTGCAGGCGCAGAAGCCAATGTCGGCAACTCTCTGCAACAAAATACTGTCCTCTGGGATTGCACTGGCGGTTTTGCGCAGAATGACGCCGCGGCCGATTTGGAGGGCACCCTGGGTTCCAATCTTTTCAATACAACTGCGGATATTACGGCGACCTATGCGTCTGGGAACGCCGTCGCAGTTCTTGCAGGGGACACGGACATCTCTGCATACGAAGATACTGATACATTCCCAGCAGGTCTTTTTGACGACCTCTCAGCTGATTTCGACTTTATCGATACGGACGGTCTCGGCTTCATGGGAGCTGTTGATCCGGCGGCTACTGAGGCTTGGTGGGACGGCTGGATTATCGACGGAACTCTCTAAGGCTTTTGATTTAGAGAAGCTAAACAGATTTTTTTAGCACTTTTCTTTCTGAAATAAAAAACCCCGGCATTTGCCGGGGTTTTTTATTAAAGCACTAAGTTCAGCCTCTATTCATCTTCTCCAAACCTGTCCTTGATCAAGCTTGAAATATCCTCGAAAGCCTGTTGTTCATCTTCGCCTTCTACACTCAAGACCATTTCAGTTCCCACACCAGCTGCGAGCATCATAAGCGCCATAATGCTCTTGCAGTCAGTCAAAGAGGATTCGTCCAGTCCAATCTCGATTTTCGAGCTGAATTGGCCAGCGTGCTGGGCAAGCTTTGCAGAGGCTCTAGCATGTAAACCCAACTTATTGACCAGAACTATATTTTCGCAGATCACTGATCTAGGTCTCTGTGGCGGACAATTATTTGTGAGTGTAGCTTATCTAGTTCTTGCTTTACTTGTTCGGCGACAAAAACAGATCGATGCCTCCCACCAGTGCACCCAATCCCAATCGTCAGGTAGCTGCGAGCTCCCTGTTTAAAGTTATCAACCCACTCTCCAAGAAAAGAGGAAATGGAATCGATCATTTTTTGCACGTCACTCTGTTCTGAGAGATAGTTCGAAACGGAATCATCTAGCCCGCTGTGCTCTCGCAATTCCGGTAACCAGTAGGGGTTAGGTAAGCAGCGCACATCAAAAATAAAATCGGCGTCGATGGGCACGCCCTTTTTAAATCCAAATGATTCGACGACTACGAGAAGCTCGTCACCCTGATCAAATAAAAAACGTTTTTCCAGCGCATCAGAGAGCCTTCCTGGTGCCAATGTGCTGGTATTGATCGTTGCGTCAGCAATGTTCATTAGAGGCGCAAGAATCGCTGATTCTTTGCTCAGGGCTTCTTTTAGGTCGGTCGCAGAGTTTGTTAGAGGATGCTTCCGGCGAGTTTCGCTAAAACGACGAATTAGGGTTGGGGTATCAGCATCGAGAAAAAGCACCTCACAATCGATGCCTTGAGCGGTTAGTTTTTGGAGAGTTTCCGGCAAGAGAGAAATTTCTTCTTCCGATGCGCGAACGTCAACGCTCACCGCATACTTTTGGTTTGTCTGGGAACTGTCTGTTTTCTCAAACAAGTCTGGGAGTAAGCTAACTGGAAAATTATCCATGCAGCAAAAGCCTGCATCCTCGAAAGAATTCAGAGCTGAGCTTTTCCCCGAGCCGGATCGACCGCTTACTATGAGTAGCTGCATCTCAGAAAAGCTCCGCTAGGGAAGGGGCAACCTATTCATTGTTGTTGAAGATAAGATTTTTCAAATTCTCCTGGGTTTTTGCTCCCTGAATTTTTTCTTTGTAGTCGCTATCGGAGAAGGATTTGGCGATTACAGCCAGTCGATCTAAATGATCCTGGCAGGCTTCTCCGGAAACCACCAAAAAAATCAGTATATCGACTGGTTGGTTATCAGGAGCGTCAAAGCCGATTGGGTTTTCTAAAGTCACCACAGCACAGCAGTCGGTGTCTGGGTTTTCAATTCGGCAGTGAGGTACTGCCACTCCGTTGCCTAGGCTGGTAGAGCCAAGTCGCTCTCGAGCAAATAAACCATCAAAAATTTCATTGGCCGACAGCTTTGAGCACTGCCCTGAAATCAGTTCTGCGACAGTTTCAAACAGTTTCTTTTTGCTGCTTGCGGGTAGCTTGCAGATCACGAGGTCAGGATTGACGAATGAGGCCAGTTGCATAGATTAGAACTTTAAAGGAAAAAACCAGCTCCTAGAGAACAGGAGCGAACCAGTCCTAATTCTAGCCTTGTATCAAAGTCATTGAAACTACCCCTGGCAGTTTCAATGAGTAAGATTGTGAGATCGCGGCAGCAAGGCTATTTGCCGAGCTGTTCCGAGTTCGCTTTTACGAACTAATGATTGCGATGCTTTTCTTTATGTTTAATGAGTTGCCTATCCAGCTTGCTAGCCAGCCCGTCAATGGCTGCGTACATGTCTTCCGAGGCGGCCTCAGCAAAAAGATCGGCACCGGATACATGCAATGTGGCCTCAGCCTTTTGCTGAAGCTTGTCGACACTGAGGATGACGTGCGTATTGGTGATGCGATCATGATGCTTGCCGAGCTTGGTCAGCTTGGTCGTCACATAATCATTCAATGCGTCAGTAAGGTCGAGATGGTGTCCACTAATGGTTAGCTGCATAGATATACTCCTTAGAAGTGCAAATCTTTGGCTCTTGGCCGCAATAAAATTCTCTCTTATCCATTGATCAAGCGTTTGCGCTGACTTGAAGGGGGAATGCCCAGCATTTCACGGTATTTGGCAATGGTTCTTCTGGCCACCACAACCCCCTCGTTTTCCAGTAGTTTGGTCAGTGCCGAGTCGCTGAGTGGCTTGCTGGGGTTTTCCGCCTTGATGAATTTGCTGATAAGCGCGCGGATAGCTGTTGAAGAACACTCGCCTCCGCTGGCAGTAGCAAGTTGGCTCGAAAAGAAATATTTCAATTCAAAAACTCCGCGAGGACTTGCCATATATTTCTGGCTAGTAGCACGTGAAATAGTGCTCTCATGGAGATCCAGTTTTTCCGCAAGGTCTTTTAGTATCAGCGGCCTCATTGCCTCTTCACCTTCATCAAAAAAATTCATCTGATATTCAACAATCGCCTGACCAACTCGAAGCAGTGTGTCGTTTCTGCTTTCCAAACTGCGCAGGAACCACTTCGCTTCTTGAAGGTTGGTCTTTAGATATTCGCGCGTTTGCTGTTGATCTGTATCTTTGACCATATCAGCGTACTGTTCGTTCAGTCTCAACTTGGGAACTGAAGATGTGTTAAGAATAACTCTCCAGATTCCATCTTTTTTGATTAGGGTCAGGTCCGGAACAATATAGTCAGATTTTTCTGAGCTAAAACTGTATCCAGGCTTTGGGTTAAGGGATTTTATAACCAGGTAGGCTTCTTCAATTTCTTCGACCGGTCGTTTTATTCTTTTCGCGATGCCCTCAAGGCTGAGTTTGGTAAGAGCCTCAAGGTGGCGTTCAACAAGGTCAATTGCTGTTTCTACGGCGCCTGTTTCAGGCAGAAGGCTTAGCTGCACTAATAGGCATTCCTTAAGGTCGCGTGCAGCCACTCCGGGAGGGTCGAATCTCTGAATCCGATGAAGTACCGAGAGAATATCTTCTTCTTCCAGTTCCTCTTCGGAATGTACTGACTGGATAAGATCATCAATGCCAATGCTGAGAAGGCCTGTGCTATCGACGGCATCGATAATCGCCATGGCAATGTCACGGTCAAGCGGCGACATTGGCGTTAGGTTTAGTTGCCAGCAAAGATGGTCTCTAAGAGTTTCTTCTGCAGCGTCTTCCCGTTCTGTGAAATCTGCGCCGGAATATTGGCTTTGTTGCATACCATCCCGAGCGGAGTATTCGAGGTCGTCGTTTTTTTGCTCGGTTTCTACCCTGGGTTGCTCCGCGTCAATATCACCAACATCATCTGCTTTTTCAGGTGTTTCAGCGGATTCATCGATTTCGAGAAGTGGGTTGGAATAAAGGCTTTCTTGGATTTCCTGCTGCAGATCGATAGAGGAGAGCTGCAACAAACGAATGGCTTGCTGCAATTGCGGCGTCATTCTTAATTGTTGGCTTAATCCAATCTGGAGAGACTGCTTCATTCCCGCTCGGCGTTAAATAGTCACTTTGAGTTTATCTATGCTGATGGTGCTAGGCAATGCAGTATAGGCAAGAAATGCCTCACAATCGGAAGTCTTCACCAAGATAGACCTCTCGAACCTTAGCGTTTTGCATAATGGCTTCGGAATCGCCCGAAGCGAGGATTACGCCCTCGCCAACGATATAAGCGCTATCACACAGGGATAGGGTTTCTCTGACATTGTGGTCGGTGATTAGTACGCCGATACCTCTTTCGCACAGATGCTCGATAATCTTTTTAATATCGCCAACCGAAACGGGATCTACGCCCGCAAAGGGTTCGTCGAGCAATATGAACTGTGGATCCGCAGCAAGCGCCCGCGCGATTTCCACGCGACGTCTTTCGCCACCAGAAAGAGCGGCACCTGGACTATCCGCGATGTGGGTGATGTGAAACTCCTCCAGAAGTGCATGAGTTTTCTCGAGGCGCTCTGGCTTGGATAGGTCATTTTGAAGTTGTAAAACACTGAGAATATTTTCGGTGACAGAAAGCTTGCGAAACACCGAGGCTTCCTGAGGTAAGTATCCAATTCCGCGCCGCGCACGCTCATGCATACTTAATCCTGCGAGATTGTCACCATTGAGCAGTATTCGTCCACCATCGGCAGATATTAGTCCTGCGATCATATAGAAACAGGTAGTTTTTCCTGCACCGTTTGGCCCGAGCAGTCCAATCACCTGTCCCGATTGGACCTCGATGGAAACGTCTTTTATTACTTGCCTTCGCCCGTAACTTTTTCGAATCGATTCAACTTGTAAGGAAGATATTTCTGACACTTATGGGCGTTCCGAGCCTAGGGGTGGTAGCACTACTCGCACCCGTTCAGTTGAATTTTGATTCGTCGCCCCTGAGGAAGCTTTGAGAATATGCTGCCTAACATCATAGAGGATTGTACCTCCGCTCAGTGTGGTTCCCTGTTGGGACAAGCTGGCATCACCGCTTAGCTCGATTAGGTCTTGGTCCAATAGGTATCTGATGCGGTTACTCTGCGCGAATAGTTTTTCTGCGCCGAGTTCGGGCAGTTGTTCATATCTTGCCGGACCACCCGTAGCAATCAGTTCGACAATTTGATCATTTTCCGCGCGCAACTGAATTTCATCTGCCAGCAGTTCGATAGTGCCCTGAATCAGGTGCACGTTCCCGCTATAGGTGGTTAGTCCGGCGAGCTCATCAAACTCTGCGCTATCCGATTCAATCTCCATCAGTTGGTCGCGATCAGATTCTAATGCCGAGGAAAGCTGCGCTAAAAGCAAAATGAATAGGGCAAAGCCTAGCTGTGTTACTTGGGCTTTATAAGAAGTCATGTATCGAAACAACCTTGCTAGTGATTTCAAATTGATTCGTGTTTAGGTCTGCATAAAACCCGATGCCACTTATTCTGTTCCCCGGCGCTTCAATCAGAACTTCAGAATTTGTTTGGACTCTTTGCAGATCTAAGTTTAGTTCTAAACTTTGGGTGCTAAGGCTCAAAGGAAATCTTTCGGACTGCCGTTGCATCTTTACTTCTCCTGCAAGCTCGAAAGTGTTGTTTCGATTGTGAAAGCGACCTTGATCGGCGGTAATATCCCAGAGGTCTCCAGAGTTCTTGGAGAGCACAAAGCTAGGATTTGACACCATTAGTCTATCCTCCCGGCTGAAGCTCAATAGTTCTGTTCCCTGAATGAGCTGCTCCAAATTGCCGTAGAGGTTGTATTGCTTAAGTCGAGGATTCTCGACAATAGCATCTGGTACGTTGGCACCAATTTCTTCACTCTGGTTCACCGATAGCTCAGTGCTAAAGTCCAGACCCCAAACAAAAAAAGCAAGTAAGAGTGGGCTGAGGCCCAGAAGGGGAAAAGTTAGGCTGCTCTTCAATGCTCTGCACCATAATTCTTGTAGGTTTCAGAGAGTAGACCCTTGGCTTCCAGTATGAGTTCAGATATCTCTCTAAAAGCACCTTGCCCCCCAGCCAATGAACAACAGAGATCTGCCTGCTCTCTTAACAACGAGTGAGCGTCCGCCGGAGCGACCCCGATTCCAGCAGTCTTTATGGCCGTAAGATCAGGTAAGTCATCTCCGAGGTAAAGCGTGTTTTGCAGAGAGATGGCTAGCTCCTCGCAGAGTGACTTCAGGGCTTCGCCTTTGTCCTCCCGACCTTGAACGAGGTGGTCGATATTCAGCTCCTTTGCTCTTCGCTCTACCATGGCAGAAGTACGACCGGTAATAATGGCGGTCTTTACCCCAGCATTTTGCAGCAACTTAAAACCCAAGCCATCTTTGATATTAAAGGCTTTGATTTCGTCGCCGGCGCTACTGTAGATGATGGTGCCATCTGTTAAAACACCGTCGACATCTGTGACAACCAGCTGGCAGTTCTTCAGTTTGGCTTTGAGCTGCAGATTCATTTAACTAAATTACTCCGGCGCGAAGAATGTCGTGCATATGAAGCACTCCAACCGGGTGGTCCTTTTCGTCCACAACAACAACAGCAGTAATTTTCATATCTTCCATTATTCCCAAGGCTTGAGCGGCGAGCAGATCCTGAGGCACAGTTTTTGGCTTCGCGCTCATCAATTCTCGCATAGAGGTTGACTGGGTATTGGCACCTGATTCAAATACCCGGCGCAGGTCGCCGTCGGTAAAGACGCCTAGAAGCTGCTCGTCCTCGATAATTAGGGTAATTCCCAGCCCTTTGGAGGTCATTACCATTAATGCTTCTTGTAGCGGCTGATCGGGGTGGCACTCAGGTATTTCTGATCCAGAATGCATGATGTCACCAACCTTGAGTAACAGCTTTTTGCCGAGGGCTCCGGAAGGGTGTGAGAAGGCGAAATCCTCAGCAGTAAAACCTCGTTTTTCCAGCAAGGCTATGGCCAGACAGTCGCCAAGGACAAGGGTTAGGGTGGTGCTAGACGTTGGAGCTAGATTCAGGGGGCAGGCTTCAGTGTCCACCTCTATATTGAGATGGACATCGGATTCCTTTGCCAGTGGGGAATTAGTGTTGCCGCTAATTCCGATTAGCGGAACTCCCAGACGCTTGATAACGGGTAGAAGCGTTATCAGCTCGGATGAGCCTCCGCTGTAAGAGATGCCAACCACCACATCATCCGCAGTAATCATGCCGAGGTCACCGTGGCCGGCCTCTCCCGGATGAACAAAAAAAGCAGGAGTTCCGGTGCTTGCGAGGGTGGCCGCAATTTTTCGGGCAATATGCCCAGACTTTCCCATCCCGGAAACAATGATCCTTCCTTTGCAATTGAGCATCAGATCGCAGGCGCTGGTGAAACTCTGATCCAGGCGTGATTCGAGAAGGTTAATTGCTTCAGCTTCTATGCGGATTGTTCTTAAGGCAGAAGCTAGATAATCGGTTGGCTCAGACATTTTTCCTATCGTTAGGTGAGACTAATTAATACCGAGCAGCCATTGTCTGACTACGCGAAGAGCACATAGTAATAGAGTATGTAGATGAATAGCAGTATCACTCCCGTGATCTTGCCGATGCGGAACTCGTGTTTATATCGCCAGATCCCAACAAAACAGATGAGTGCGAGCACTAAACACATCGACATCAGAACACCGAAATCTCTGGCAAAGGCCGCACTTTCGAGTGCTGTGGGGTGGATGATGCCTGCCACCGGAAGTACCAGAAGCAGATTAAATATATTTGAACCCAAAACATTGCCCAGGGCGATGTCTGTTTTACCTTTGAAAGCGCTGGTGAGCGAGGCAGCTAGCTCAGGCAGACTGGTGCCTACGGCAACGACAGTGGCCCCGATAACCAGTTCACTTACGCCTGCCCGGGTTGCGGTTTCCACCGCAGATCGAACCAAAAGATCGGAAAAGCCGATCAGACCTACCAATCCGACAATCAAAATTATCCATGCTTTGGAGTGATTTAGTGTGTCAAATTCGTTGGCGGCAGCTTCAGGTGGAACACCACCCTTGCTTATGATGTAAAGGAACACCGGTACCAGGGCGATCAGGGCAATGCATTCCACTCGGCCTAGATAGCCGTCGTATAGAACCAATCCAGCACAAAATGTGACCACAAGCATTACCGCTAATTCACGTCTAAAAATAGCGCGGCTAACGGGAACCGCTACGACCAATGCAGTTATTGCCAATACCATGCCTGTGTTTGCAAGGTTTGATCCTAGGGCATTGCCTACAGCTAGCTCCGATACTCCCTTCAACGCAGCTGTTGCTGATACCAGTATTTCTGGAGCTGATGTGCCTATGGACACTAAAGTTAGACCGATCACCAGAGCTGATACTCCCATTGCGGCGGCGATATCCGCAGCGCCAGCGACAAAACGGTCTGAACTCCATAGCAGTCCTAGTATCGAAACGGCTAGCAGGGTGAGAATAATTGGCAGTGGCAAGGACGACAATTGGGTGTTTTTCGAGTTTGGATTGAAGGTGCCCAATGGTATAGTTCGCCGACACTGGTGTCAGCCTCGATTCCTAATTTTCTTGATAAGAGATACCCTTACTTAATGACTATGCGAAACCTCTCAGCCCTCTTTGTTCTCTGGTTTAGTTGCAACTTAGCTGTGCAGGCTCAAGACATGTCTGATCCCGCCCAAGTGGTGAGAAAGGTCACGGCCGATGTGCTGCAAGCTGTCCAGGAAAATAAGGCCAATTATGGTGAGGACCCTGAGTCCTACTTTGCTGCCATCGATGCGGCCATATTGGACTATATAAATTTCGAGCGCATGGCTTATCTGGTTATGGATGCCACCTATTATCGGGCGTCAACCGCAGAGCAGAGAGCACAGTTTGTTGATGCATTTCACGAATCTCTTGTTCGCACATACTCGAAAGGTCTGCTTACGGTAGATCAGCCGGACTTTGAAGTGATGCCGGTTGATGCGCCCGAAAATGCTCAGACGGTGACTGTTAAGCAAGAGTTGAAGGCCGGTAGCAGTGAGTTTCACCTCGACTATTCAATGCGTCGAGAGCCTGATGGTCGATGGCTTCTGGTCAATGTAGTGATCGACGGCATCAATCTAGGCAGTACCTTCCGCAACCAATTTGCGCAATCTGCGCGCAAGTTTGGAGGCGATCTGGATCTGGTAATTGAATCCTGGTCCACCGAAGAATAAATAGCGAACTCCCTATGACAACAGATGAATTACAACGGCGCGTTGAGGCCGAATTGACTGGCGCTCAAATCGAAGTGACGACGGATGGGTACTACTTCAACATTGTCGCTGTGTCAGATGCCTTTGTCGGCAAAAGGCCAGTGCAAAGGCAGCAAATGGTCTATTCAGGAATAAATGATCTTATTGCAGATGGTAGTTTGCACGCCGTAAATATCCAGACCTATACATCGGAAGAGTTTTCCGGAAAAGAACTGGAGAACCAAGGTGGATAAATTAATTGTTACTGGTGGTAAGGCGCTTAGTGGTGAAATAAAGATATCCGGAGCCAAGAACTCAGCTCTGCCTATACTCGCGGCAACCCTGTTAACTGCAGAGAAGACGAAAATTTCTAATCTGCCACACCTACATGATATTACCACCATGATAGAGCTATTAGGGTGCATGGGTGTGCAGTCCAGTATTGACGAGAGAATGAATGTTGAGATCGATAATTCTCAGATAAATAGTTATTGCGCACCTTACGACCTAGTGAAAACCATGAGGGCTTCAGTGCTGGTTCTCGGGCCATTGCTGGCTCGCTTTGGTGAAGCCGAAGTATCCTTCCCAGGAGGCTGTGCTATCGGCAGCCGCCCAGTAGATCAGCACCTTCGAGGATTGGAGATGATGGGCGCGGAAGTGGACATCTCAGAGGGTTACATTAAAGCGACTTCAGATGGGCGGCTTAAAGGTGCGCACATCATTATGGATATCGTCACGGTCGGCGGAACAGAAAACCTGTTGATGGCTGCCTGTCTGGCAGATGGCCAATCAATAATCGAAAATGCGGCTCGTGAACCTGAAGTAACGGATTTGGCCAATTGCTTGGTCGCCATGGGAGCAGAGATAAGTGGTATCGGCTCTGACACTCTGGTTATCGAAGGAAAATCAGAGTTGCATGGCTGTGAATATCGAATTATGCCGGACCGAATTGAGACGGGAACCTACCTGGTTGCAGCGGCAGCGACCAGGGGTAAGATTAAGGTTCGCAATACCGATGCTAGGCTTCTGGAGTCGGTGATCCAAAAGCTTGAGGAGTGCGGCGCTTCAATAAAGATCGATGAAGATACTATTGAGTTAGATATGAAAGGCGAGAGGCCCAAAGGTGTAAGTATTAAGACAGCCCCTTATCCAGCCTTCCCCACCGATATGCAGGCACAGTTCACGGCTTTAAATTCCGTTGCCGATACTCCCAGTGTGGTGACAGAGACGGTATTCGAAAATCGTCTAATCCAAACTCATGAGCTAAACCGAATGGGTGCGAAGATTTCTTTGGAAGGAAATACCGCAGTGGTTACCGGCGTTGAGCAACTTAAGGGTGCTCCGGTTATGGCATCTGATTTACGTGCTTCCGCTAGCCTGGTTATCGCAGGTCTTGTCGCGGAAGGTGAGACTGTCATTGATAGGATTTATCATATCGATCGCGGTTACGAGTGTATTGAAGAAAAACTGCAGCAGTTGGGCGCCTCGATTCGTCGAGTGCCCTCCTAATAAATTATTTGAGACTAGGTCATGATTACCATCGCCCTGACGAAGGGAAGAATACTTTCTGAGACGCTGCCTCTTCTGGCGGCGGCGGGCATCGTGCCGGATTCTGACATCACTAAAAGCCGGAAACTGATATTCGAAACTAACAGAGAAGATATTCGTCTCGTAGTGCTGAGGGGTTCAGATGTTCCGACCTATGTAAAACGCGGATCGGCAGACCTGGGGATTGCCGGCAAAGATATGTTGATGGAGACTGGTGGGGACAACCTCTACGAGTTACTCGATTTGAATATAGCCAGATGCAGGCTAATGACCGCTGCGGTAAAAGGACGAGAACCCATTCAGGGAAAAACTCGTGTCGCAACAAAATTTACCGAAGTTGCGCGCCGCTACTATGCTTCCCAAAAGCGTCAAGTCGAACTTGTTAAGCTCTATGGCGCCATGGAGGTTGCTCCTTTGCTCGACCTCGCCGACGAGATAGTCGACATCGTAGATACAGGTAATACGCTGATAGCGAACGGTTTAGAGCCCCTGGACCTGATTGCAGATATTTCCTCTCGTCTTATCGTTAATAAAGCCTCTTTCAAAATCAAAAACGCTCAATTGATGCCAATTGTTGAAAATATTCAATCTGAGCTAGGTGTTAGTCAGTGAGCTTGGAAATACTCAAACTGTCATCTAGACAGCCAGATTTTGATGAGCTTCTTGCAAAACGCACCGCATGGGATGAAGCCGGTGTGGATTCGATAGAGGTCTGGGTATCAGAGGCAATAGAAAAGGTGCGTGCTCAGGGTGATGAGGCATTGCTTGATTTCACTCGAGAGCTGGATCGCTGGGAGGTTTCAGAAGCGTCTGGTCTTGAGGTCGGTGAAGAAGAAATAGAGCAAGCTATTGCGGCTTGTGCATCAGAAGAGCTAGAGGCTCTCAAAACAGCAGCTGAACGCATTGAAGAATATCACTCGCACCAGCTTCAAGAGTCCTGGAGCTATCAGGACGAATTGGGCAATTGGTTAGGTCAGCAGGTGAGTTCGATAGAGAAGGTTGGGCTTTATGTGCCAGGGGGTAAAGCCTCATATCCGTCCTCTGTGTTAATGAACGCTATACCTGCCAAGGTGGCTGGGGTAGAGCAAATGACAATGGTGACCCCTACGCCTGGAGGTGAATACAATCCACTTGTATTCGCTGCGGCTCGAATCGCTGGGGTCGATCGAATATTTCGGGTTGGCGGTGCTCAGGCTATCGCCGCACTTGCACTTGGTACTCAGACTATCCCTAAGGTCGATAAAATTGTCGGACCAGGAAACAGCTATGTGGCAGCGGCTAAACGGCAACTCTTTGGTAGGGTTGGTATCGATATGGTGGCCGGACCCTCAGAGATTCTGGTAATAGCCGATGGCTCCGCCGATCCAGAGTGGGTGGCTATGGATCTACTCTCCCAAGCTGAGCACGATGAAGTGGCCCAAGCGATATTGATCACTCCTGATGCTAACTATCTTGAACAGGTGGCGGGGCAGTTGGATACTTTGCTCGGTAGTCTTGAGCGAGAGAGCGTTGCGCGTATCAGCTTAAAAAATAGAGGTCTTCTAATTGAATCAGGAGATATTGCTGATGCCGTTGAGATATCCAACCGGTTAGCTCCAGAGCATTTGGAGCTCGCTGTTGAGGATGCTGAAAGCTGGCTACCTAAAATTAAAAACGCTGGCGCAATATTTTTAGGCGCATATTCGCCCGAAGCGGTCGGTGACTATAGTGCTGGTCCAAGCCACGTTCTACCTACCTCGGCAACGGCGAGATTTTCTTCGCCGTTGGGCGTCTACGATTTTCAAAAACGTTCTTCAGTGATTGGTTGTTCTCAAGAAGGGGCTTCGAGTCTCGCAAAGGTAGCCTCGACTTTGGCTCGCAGCGAATCACTCACTGCGCATGCTAGATCTGCGGAGTATCGGATCAAAGAACTAAATGATTAATGGTATTCGCTAGCGAAAAGTTATTCGCTGGGGAGCAGTGCCGCTCGAACCTGAATATTTAATCGCCGGCCTTCCCGTAAAACTGCAAAGGAAAGCAGTTCTCCTGGCCTGGTCCCGGAGATCACTTCCTGCACCTGGCGACCATCGATCAGGTCTTCTCCATTTATTCCCACCAGAATGTCTCCAGGTTCCATTCCTGCAGAGAGCGCCGGGCCATTAGGCTCGACGCTACCTACTATCATGGCTCTGGTGTCACCCAGACCCAAGGCCAGTGCATCCTGAGTGCTAAGTTCGCCGGCCGAAATACCGACCCAGCCACGAATCACCGAGCCGTTTTCGACGATCTGTCTTAGCACTTCAATAGCGATATCTACCGGAATAGTGAAGCTAATGCCTTCCGCAGCCAGTGTGCTGGCCGTATTGATTCCGATAAGATTTCCGTAAGCGTCGATTAATGCGCCTCCGGAGTTGCCTTCATTGATTGCGGCGTCAGTTTGAAGGAAGTTGAGGTATCCGCTTAGCTGCATAATGTTTCGGCCGGTAGCGCTAACAATTCCTTGAGTCACTGTCTGTCCCTGCCCAAATGGGTTTCCTATTGCCAAAACAATATCGCCCACCTCTACGCTGTTTGAGTCCGCGATGGTAAAAGCCGTTAGATCCTCGAGGTCGGTAATTAGAACAGCCAGATCTGTCTCAGAGTCAACACCGACAACCTGAGCAATGGCCTGCTTCCCGTCGGCTACAACCAAAATTTCGTCAGCCCCTTCGATAATGTGTCGGTTGGTGAGAATATAGCCCTCACCACTGACCACTACTCCGGCTCCGGAGTTCAAATCGCGTTGCTCCTGGTTTGATTGGCTGTCAAAGAAGCGCCTAAAAAAGGGATCGTCGAAAATCTGATTTTGCGCGGTGGGGACTGGAATGCTGGCGTAAATACTAACAACTGAAGGTGCTGCCCTGCGGACGGCGCCGGAATAGGACACCGGGCCGACCCAACTATCGCTGAGATTAGCAGGAGCCGTTTCCTGAATCTGTGGCTGAGAGGGTGTTAACCCTAAGCGTTGAGGAGCGACAAAGACCAGCAACAGGGCAAATAAAAGTCCACAAAGTGCTGGCCAGAAATAGCTGTAAAAATTGCGCTTAGATAGCATTAATGGAAAGTCTCTAGTCTGTATTTTCTTTGTCTAATCTTAATAATATCTCTCACAAGGCATCGAATAGTGTTCCGTGTCTGTGCAAGGTAAAATCTGCGACCCAAAAGTGTCACCTATTGCTCGCAGCAACGCAAACAGGGGAATCCAAACAACTAATGATCGAATTTGATATACAGGATACTGAGTACCTGCTTCCCGGCCCTGCCGGGGTGATTCAATGCAAAGCTCGTGCTGGTAAGATGGAAAAACAAAAACCAGATACCCCCATCGCGATAATCTGTCATCCCCATCCCCTTTATGAAGGGACTATGGACAACAAGGTGGTCACTACTCTAGCGAGGGTTTTCCGAGAGGAGGGAATAAATCAGCTGCGGTTTAATTTTCGTGGAGTGGGTAAAAGCGAAGGTGAGCATGCTGATATGCGCGGCGAAGCAGATGATCTAGAGCATTTGATGAATTTTCTTGCGCAACAGAGTGCGGATCAAAAATTTATTTTGGCTGGATTTTCCTTTGGTTCTGGGGTGGCTTCTATTGTGGCTCAGCGCAGAGCGGACCTGGAGCACTTGGTTTTAGTTGCACCGCCAAATGGAAAATATAGCAGCGCCTATTTCACGCAATATCCCTGTCCAGTTTCGGTGTATCAGGGAAGCGATGATGATGTGGTTGAGCCCAAATTGGTTAAAAGCTGGGCCAGTCGTATCACTAGCCCATCAGAGCTGCATTGGTTTGAGGGTGTCGGGCATTTTTTTCATGGCAAACTACTAGACCTGTCCACTGCGGTTCGCTGTGAGCTGCTTGAGCGAGGGCTAATCTAGATATGTCTGCTCATGGAGAAACTCCCTTACCTCCCTTACAGCATTATTTGAAAGAATTGCAGAAGGAAGACTTTGTTGAGGACTCCGCACAACGCAATGCAGTTGAGCATCTTCAGCGACTCTATCAAGAGTTAACTGCCAATCCGCCCACAATGTCCTTCTTGTCCAGGTTTTTTGGAGAGAGAAAAGCTGAGCCCGTTCGCGGGCTATATATGTGGGGCGGGGTAGGGCGCGGAAAAACCTACTTGATGGATACCTTCTATGACTCGCTTCCTTTCAAGCAGAAAAAGCGCCTGCATTTCCATAGATTTATGCGTCATGTACACAGCGAACTAAAACAACTTGCCGGAGAGAAAAACCCGCTGCAGATTGTTGCGGAGAGGTTTGCCGCCAAATATCGGGTGCTTTGCTTCGATGAGTTTTTTGTATCCGACATAGGCGATGCCATGATTTTGGCAACTATTTTGCAGGAGTTATTTGAACGCGGAGTCACGCTAGTTGCCACCTCAAATGTTGTGCCAGATAACCTCTATAAAGACGGGTTGCAAAGAGCTCGATTTATGCCGGCGATTGAGATGTTGAATCAACATACCTTGGTGCTTAACGTTGATGGTGGTACGGATTATCGATTGAGAACTCTGGAGCAGCTGGAGTTATATCATTACCCAGCAGATGATCAGGCCGAAGCATTGATCGAATCAAATTTCCATCGCTTGGTTGCCGACGAAGAAGAGTTGGTGGTTGATGCTGATATAGAAATTGAAGGTCGGCTGATCTCATTCAGAATGCAGGCCGAGGACGTAATCTGGTTCGATTTTAAGCAAATTTGCGGCGGGCCTCGGTCACCAGCGGACTACATTGAGATCTCACGCGAGTTTCAAACAGTGTTGATTCATGGGGTGCCTAGATTTGAGTCGAACGACGATGAGGCTCGACGCTTTATCAATCTGATCGATGAATTCTATGATCGATCAGTAAAACTAGTGCTCTCTGCAGAGGTAGCTCTCGATAATCTTTATTCCGGCGGGCGGCTAAGTTTTGAGTTTGAGCGCACTCAGTCCAGACTCCTGGAAATGCAGTCAGCTGAATACCTTTCAAGAGCGCATAAATCCTGAACTAGATCGTGTTTCAGCGCTATAGAAATTCACTTGCAAGATAGGCCTTAACCCCCTAGAATCCGCGCTCCATTTTGGCCGCTGATTTGGCGGCCGCGTATTTTGGATTTAAAGACAACTCGGTAAGCAGGCTTATAACATGAAGACTATTAGTGCCAATGAAGCTACCGTGCAACACGACTGGTATGTCGTTGATGCTACAGATAAGACCCTAGGTCGTCTGGCATCGGAGATTGCCCATCGGCTGCGCGGAAAGCACAAACCTGAATACACACCACATGTGGATACAGGTGACTACATCGTCGTAGTAAACGCGGAACAGATTCGCGTTAGCGGTAAAAAAGCTACAGACAAGATTTATTACCATCACACCGGCTACCCCGGTGGGATCAAGGATGTCAGCTTTGAAAAATTGCTGGCGGAACATCCTGATCGCCCTCTTAGAATCGCAGTAAAAGGCATGCTACCTAGAGGCCCTCTGGGCCGGCAGATGCTGACTAAGCTAAAAATATATGCCGGGGCTGAACACCCTCATGCGGCTCAGCAACCCATCGCACTGGATATTTAAGAGGACACCATGACTGATACATATTACGGAACTGGGCGTCGCAAAACTTCGACAGCCCGAGTGTTTCTGAAAAAAGGAACCGGCCAGGTAGAAATTAATGGTCGTACTCTAGAAGATTACTTCGGGCGTGAAGTTGCCCGCATGATCGTCAAGCAGCCATTTTTTGCCGTTGAGGCTGATGGTAAGTTTGATGTTAAGGCTACAGTGAAAGGTGGCGGAAGCTTCGGTCAAGCCGGTGCTCTGCGTCACGGAATCACTCGCGCGCTGATGCATTACGACGAAGAATTACGTCCTGCGTTGCGTCAGGCTGGCTATGTGACTCGCGATTCTCGCGAAGTGGAGAGGAAGAAGGTTGGTCTTCACAAAGCACGTAAGCGCCCACAATTCTCGAAACGATAATTTGCTTCGATGCGTACTATGGAAGAGGCCCGCAAATGCGGGCCTTTTTTTATTCGTATTTGGCCGTTCAATAGCGGGTTTCTCCTTGCGGGAAATTGCCAATTTCATTAGAATTACGCGGCTTTTTTTGCCCTTGCCAATTAGCAGTTCGCTTGGCCATTTATATGAAGGGTAGAAGGCTTCAGACCTAAGCAAAATTGCTTATCAATACCAAATTTTGGAGATATCAATGAGTGATGACGGTGTAAATAAGAGCCGCCGTATGATCCTTACTGGTTTAACCAGCACGGTCAGCGCTGTAGGCGTCGGTTATGCCGCAGTACCTTTCGTAAAATCCTGGGAGCCAAGTGCAAAAGCTCGAGCCGCTGGTGCTCCAGTTTCTGCCAATATCGGTGCCATTGCTCCCGGAGAGATGATCACAGTCGAGTGGCGTGGAAAACCCGTTTATATAGTGCGCCGCAATCAAGCCGAACTAGAAAATTTGGTTGAGGGGCGAAGATATCTTAGTGACCCCGATTCCGCTCAAGAGCAGCAGCCAGGATATGTGACTGGAGATGCCCGTGCTGTGGCCGGACACGAAGAGTTTGTTATTTTAATTGGCCTCTGTACTCATTTGGGTTGTGCTCCTACGCACCGTCCAGAAGTTGGTGCCGAGGACTTGGGTGGTGAATCATGGTTGGGTGGATTCTTTTGTCCCTGTCACGGCTCTAAATTCGACCTCTCTGGTCGAGTTTACGCGGGAGTTCCTGCGCCATTAAACCTAGAAGTCCCTCCATACCGTTTTGAATCCGATAGCGTTATCGTCATTGGCGAAGATCAGGAGACAGCTTAATGAATGCTTTTTTTGCTTGGGTAGATAAGCGCGTTCCAGGTCTTAAGGGGCAATGGAAATATCATATGTCGGAGTACTATGCTCCGAAGAACTTTAATTTCTGGTACTTCTTTGGTGTTTTATCGCTGGTTGTTCTGGTTATTCAACTGGGTACTGGTGTCTGGCTTCTGATGAGTTATGAAGGCTCTGCAGAGCGAGCATTTGCCTCGGTTGAGTACATCATGCGCGACGTAGAGATGGGCTGGATTATCCGCTACATGCATTCCACTGGAGCCTCGGCATTCTTCGTCGTGGTCTACATGCATATGTTTCGCGGGCTGTTGTACGGTTCGTACCGCGCTCCACGGGAGCTGGTGTGGATTTTTGGTATGACGATCTATGTTGCACTGATGGCCGAAGCCTTTCTCGGATACGTGTTGCCCTGGGGGCAGATGTCCTATTGGGGTGCGCAGGTAATTATCTCCCTATTTGGAGCAATTCCTGTGGTCGGTGAAGCCATCGTTGAGTGGATTCGTGGCGATTACCTGATTTCCGGTATTACGCTGAATCGCTTTATGTCACTGCATGTTGTTGCATTACCCATTGTGCTTTTGGCGCTGGTAGTTTTGCACATTCTGGCCCTACACGAGGTCGGATCTAATAATCCCGATGGCGTTGAGATCAAGGCGACCAAGGATGAAAATGGCAAGCCTCTAGATGGCATTCCCTTCTACCCCTACTATCTGCCAGTTCATGATCTGACAGCCATTGTTGTGTTTCTTTTTGTCTTTTGCGGCATTATTTTCTTTATGCCGGAGATGGGTGGGTATTTCCTTGAGCATGCGAATTTTGAGCAGGCCAACCCTTTGAAAACCCCGGAGCATATTGCTCCAGTTTGGTACTTCACCCCCTTTTACTCGATGCTCCGTGCAGTGACTTTCCCGATAGGACCTATTACTGCAAAACTCGGTGGTTTTATGGCCATGGGTGCAGCAATCGCGGTTCTCTTTGTATTGCCCTGGCTGGATCGAAGCAAAGCCAAATCCGTTCGTTACCGGGGTAACTTAACCAAATTCATGATGATTATGTTCGCAGTGTCTTTCATCATTTTGGGTATTTTGGGTGTTAAAGCTCCCACCGAAGGTCGTACTTTGCTTGCCCAGATTATGGTGGTTTTCTACTTTGGTTTCTTCATCACCATGCCGGTGTGGACGAACAAAGACGCTTGCAGCAAATTTATTCAAAATCTTCTCTGTGGAATCTATGGGCTGATGTTCTTGATCCTTACTTTTGTGAATGTCACCAGTTTCAAGTTTTACGGCCAAACTGTGGACGGAGTGCAGGTTGTTCATCCCTCGCTTTTCCTTGGTGCTATTTCGCTGGCGTTTGCGGTGTTCTTCTTTATGTTGCCGAGATTGACGGAACAAAATCAGACCCAGGAACCACCAGCCAGAATTACAATGGATGGAGGTCAGGGGTATAAAGCGTTCTTCCTCGGGTTGGCCGTTGTGCTGGTAATGGTATTTATTCCAGTCAAGGTTATCGGTGCAGAGTCTGCCTACCACTGCGGCACAATTGAGTGTGAGCACATTCAGGTTGATCCGACTGATAAGGTTTCGCTTCAGAATGGCGCCAAGTGGTACATGAATTATTGTTACGGCTGCCATGCTACGCAGTATGCTCGCTTTGAACGCGTTGCAACTGATCTTGAAATTCCTGAAGAAATTATGATGAATACGCTGGTCATGGGTGATCAGAAATTTGGTGATCTAATGGAAAGCCCAATGCGAGTGGACGATGGTAAAGCTTGGTTTGGTGTCGCACCTCCAGATTTAACCCTAGTTACTCGTGTTCGTTCGCCAGAGTGGGTCTATACCTATTTGAAGAGCTTTTATGAAGATAGCAGCCGCCCTTGGGGGGTAAACAATAAGGTATTCCCTGATGTCGGAATGCCTCATGCGCTGTTAGATGTGCAGGGCCTGCAGAGCTGTGCTCCCGGTCCAGTGCACGCTGCAAACGGTGGAATTAAGCAGGACCCCCTAACAGGTGAGCCTTTGCTTGAGGATCCTTGTGGAACTTACGAATTGTCCTATGAGGGCATGTTAACTCCTGAGGAGTTTGATCAGGCTGCCTACGACCTGACCAACTTCCTAGCATACATGGCCGAACCGATGGCTCAGCAACGACGGGAGCTTGGCACAAGCGTGCTGCTGTTCCTTGGAGTGCTGTTTATTCTGGTGTGGCTACTCAATCGCGAATTCTGGAAAGGAATTCACTAAATTGCCAAATGGCGGAGCCAGTATGACAAGTATTACTAGACGATCCACTATGACACTGCTGTCGGATCCGCTCAGCCATTATTCGCACCGTGTGCGAATTGTATTGGCCGAGAAAGGAATCACAGTAGATATTGAAGAGTATTCAGAAGCGAATGTCCCTGCGGAATTGGCTGATCTGAATCCATACAGCACTCTGCCAACATTAGTTGATAGGGATCTGGTTCTATACGAATCCAGCGTCATGATGGAATACTTGGACGAGAGGTTTCCGCATCCACCTTTGCTTCCGGTATATCCCGTTGCACGTGCTCAAAGCCGATTGTGGATTTACCGCATTGAGCGGGATTGGAGTCAGCAAGTAGATGCTCTCTCTAAAAAGCCGGGTGAAGAAAAAGCGGCCAAGTATTTGCGTCAAAGCTTCCTATCCATCGCGCCAATTTTTGCAGAAAAGGAATTCTTTATGAGTGAGGAGTTCACTCTGGTGGATTGTTGTCTCGCGCCCATTATGTGGCGCTTGGGATATATGGGTATTCACCTGCCAAACACGAAGCAATCAAAGCCTCTGATCGAGTATATGAAGCGTATGTTTGATCGTCCGGCGTTCGAGAAAAGTTTATCTGCGGCTGAGGCGCAGATGTATCAGACCTACTGATACCGCCGAAATTCTTCACCCAGATGTCTAATAGCATGACTTCTACCCGCCCTTATTTGCTCAGGGCGATCTATGAGTGGATTTTGGACAACAATCTGACTCCTCATGTTGTGGTGAACGCCCACGAAGAGGGTGTGCGAGTTCCTCAGGAATATGTTCAGGACGGCCAGATCACGCTTAACCTGTCTCCTGAGGCGGTCAAAAGCCTTAATATGGACAACGAATCCTTATCCTTTAACGCAAGATTTCGCGGTGTTCCTATGGATATCCAGGTGCCGATGCCTGCGATTATGGGCGTGTATGCCCGCGAAAATGGACAGGGCATGATGTTTGGTGAGGAAGATTATCAACCTCCTAGCAGCCCATCTCCAGTATCACCAGTCGGAGTAAGTTCCGGAACAAAAGGAAAGAAGGGGACAAGCAAGGTCAAAAGTTCCGCCAAGCCCTCATTGCGTGTTGTTAAATAGATAGTCGAAGATTTACTCGACGTACTCAAAAACCTTCACGACTCGACGAATTCCGCCCGTTAGACTAGCTTCATGAGCAGCTACCTCTGCTTGCTCAGCATTTGTCAGTCCCATTAGAAAAGCCACGCTGTCTTCTACAACAATTTCCAGGTCAGCCCCTTTAAGGCTGGGTTCGCGGATGAATCGCAGTGCAATTTTTTGTCTCAAATAACTGTCATTGGCGCGTGACAGGATTGAACTGTTGGCTCTCACTTCTAGTTCGTTGTAAAGCTGTCGTGCGCTCGAGACATCATTTACCACTTCTGACGCCATGCTTTTCAAATCTTCAGACGGGACTTCGCCGGTAAGTAATACCACAGAATTAAAGCTGTGAACCTCGACGTGCGCCGAATCTAAATCCGGGTGAGCTCTGTTGATATTGTGACCAATAATAGTTTCCAGATTGCTGTCGTCCAGTTTGGCGCCAAGAGAACGCGAATAGGGGTCCACTTCTATGGGATCTTCCCTGGTGATGTCCAAAATAGTGGTGCATCCGGAAACAGAGGTAAGAAGAGCAATCAGGAAAAAGTATCGTAGATCGTATTTTGCGCGAAGGTTAAGACTCACAGGTCGCTCCCAAAAAGTTGAAAATCAATTAGGCCGGCAATTGCCAGAGCAATGGATAGCTGGCTATCCAGCAAATGTGCTTTATGTGTGACATCGATTGAAATATCAAGGTCGTTATTTTGCAGTTTTTGTTGTAATTGAGAAGATGAGCTTGCGCCAATTAATATTTTGCTCAGGCCTCGATCAGCGGCGGCATTAACGAGTTCTTCTAGCGCAGCCTCTTGTCCTAGAGAGGAGAAAAGAATCAAGCAATCGTCTGGTTTGGCTAAAGCCTTGAGCTGCAGTGTCGCAGAGCTGTTTCCAGTTGAGAATTGGCCCTCTTCCGCAAGAGCAATACAGGGCAGGCCGGGTCTCTCAATCAAGTAGCCCTCAACTAGCTGTCGTTCAAAAAGAGAGGCCAAAAAAGAAGACTCTCCAGCACCAGCGACAAATACTTTACCGTCTCTGGTTAGGCTGGAGCAGGCTAGCTGGGCAGCCATAGCAATTTGAGGGGCGAGGCGCTCTGTTAGCGTATCTCGCGTTTCCATTAGATCTCTAAGGAAATTTAGTAGCGCCTCATCCATTAGGGATATTCCGAAGCTTGAAAAGCATTTTTCTCCCAGTTCAACTGTTTTACGTCAATGCGCGAATCTATGGCAATAAGGTCGAAACGGCAATAGCGGTTTTGATATCTTTGGTTATCTTTTAGCCATCTTTGTGCGGCGAGAGTAAGGCGTTTCTGCTTTTTCTTCGAAACGGTTTCTGACGCCAGTCCGTGTGACGAGTTAGAGCGAAACTTCACCTCAATAAAAACTAGCTCGTCGCCATCTTCAGCGATCAAATCAATTTCCCCAAAAGGGTATCTGACATTTTTGGCTAAAAACGTTAAACCCTGACTGCAAATATATTGTTTCGCAAGACGTTCCGCTTTTTCACCGCGCTGATTGGCTGAAATCCGCAGAGTATATCTATCTCGCAGGCACCATCTTTTCCGCATCGAGTCTTACCCATTCCATGGTTCTAATCAGATTCCCGTCTGAGCCGACAAATATTTCGCCTGTCTTTCCCTGATAACGAAACTCGGGATCTTCAAGCTGTCTGAATCGACGGCTTAGAAAAAATGCATCAACGCCCATTGCTTCCAATTTTTGTAATTCGAGGGGGCGAGAAGAGCCAGACTCAGCGAGTGATGGCTCGTCACCGGCTAACCAGGGTGGGGCTAGAAAAATCAAGGCTTCTAAGTCTCTGTAGTCCTCAGAATCAGTACTTTGATCGTAGACTCTGGAAGTGGCTAGGGCTGGGACGTCCTGTGCAAAAAGAAACGCCAAAGTCGGAGTGACCTGGCGCGCAAGCACACTATTGCTGGCCAAGAATATGGTGTCGATGTCCTGTCGGCGTCGCGGAGTAAATGACAGGGCCTTTCCTAGAAGAGTTTGCAGTTGTGACTTTCTCGATTCGCTCTGATCAAGATGGAATGACTGTTCCAGACGTTGAGTTAGAGTAGTTGAGTCAGATAGCCGGACCAGATCATAGATTTCCCTGTCCTCTTTTAGCCACTCGTCAGCGAATGCTCCGGCGGCCCTCTCGCCTATATTTGAGTCTTCTACCAATACGAGCGCTGTTTTGTAATCACTTTCGATTGCTAGCTGAGCAGCCTGGTGAGCCTCTCCTTCAACTGCGAGAGAGAAGCCAAAATGGCTAGGCCGATATTGCTGACCCGAGAGTTGGTTCAGTGAGAGAAGGGTAAGCTCAGGTGAGACAGCGTTTTCAAATAGAGCAACTTTATCCGCATCCAGAGGACCCACAGCGATATCGAAATCCTGATCAGACAGAATTTCAGCAATAAGCTCAATCGGAAGTGTTTCTGTATCAAAAATTTCGACTTGAGGTACTTGGTATCCGCTTGCGCCAGTTTGGTAGGCGGCGGAAAGAAATCCATCCATTACGGCTTCTCCTGCCGCTTGAAGTCTCCCAGAAAGGGGTAAGACAAGAGCAACAGAGGAAGGGGTTCCGATCTCCAATAGAATCAAGTCAGCCAGCCTTTTGGGAGGGTTCAGGCGGGCGGGGTGATCTGGATTGTTTGAAAACCAGAGTTCCAGATTTTTGGTTTGGCTCTCTATGAGTCCACTATTGTCATTGAAGAGCTCGGCGAGCTCTATCCAGGCTAAGTAGTCTGAGTTTGCAGCGGCTAATCCATCGGATCTATTTTGATCGGAATCAAGCAACAGGGACCATAGATTGTCCCGGCACATAGTGCGGTAACTGATTTGAGACTCGGGAAGAATTGAGCAAGAGAAATAGTATTCAGTCGCAAGACTTTTATTACTCAAATCAACTTGGGCTTCGCCCATATAATAATTCCACTCCGGCAGATCATTTCGATTTGGAACCAGCTTCTCTAGTGCAGCCTCGATTTCTTCGGAAGTCATGCCCTGAGCACGAAGAGGAATGAAGGAAAGTTCTACCGAATTGATTTCCCGCGCGGAAAGTAAGCTGTAGTTGATCTGTCCATATAATTCTGACGCGAGTGCAAAATCCTGATTGAGAATGGACTGTTTGAGAGCTAGTAGGCGATATCGTTCAGCTTCTGCCCCCGAACTCCGATTAGCTAGCTCTATAAAGTCAAGCGAAGGTGAGATAACCTCGTTTTCTATCTCTGTTGTGGCAGTTGTCGGAGTTGGCTGACTCCCACAACCGGTCAATACTGAGAGCGTTAGGCATAGCCAATAAATAGAACTAAACCTGCTCCCTTGGGGCTTACGGAGAATGTCAACTTGGTTGATACGTTGAAAAATCATGGAACTCTTTATTTAGTGGGGACGCCCATTGGCAACCTCGATGACATGGTACCTCGCGCTATTGAGGTACTTCAATCAGTACATTTTATTGCAGCAGAGGATACCCGCAGAGCAGGGCAGTTACTGCAGCATTTTTCTATATCTACACCTACGCTTGCTTATCACGATCACAACGAGGCCTCCGCCTCCGAGCTTCTTATCGAGAGAATTTTAAAGGGTCAGTCGGTTGCCTTGATCAGCGATGCAGGTATGCCGCTAATCTCTGACCCTGGTTATAGCCTCGTTCGACTCGCGCGGAAGAAGGCGATAGAAGTTCTGGTTGTGCCGGGCCCGTGCGCGGCTATTCTTGCCCTCTGTGCATCGGGTTTACCAACAGATCAATTTGGCTTCTATGGCTTTCCTCCCGCCAAAACAGCAGCGCGTAAGAATTGGTATTCGGAACTTTCAGCTAGAACTGAGACGCTGGTTTTCTATGAATCACCTCATCGAATAGTTGGCTCTCTTATGGATGCCGCGGACTCTATGGGTTCCGATAGGCCTGCCAGCCTAGCTCGAGAACTTACCAAAAAGTTTGAGACCTGGTACTGCGGATCTCTCGAAGAAGTAAGGCATCGCATCGAGTCAGAAGATCATGCGCAGAAAGGGGAATTTGTGTTGGTCATAGCTGGCTCAGAAGAGCAGCCTGCGGAGGACTCTGAGATCGAGCGGCTAATGAAGATTCTTGTTCCCGAAATGGGAGTAAAGAAAGCCGCCGCTTCGGTGGCAGAGATTCTGGGCGCGAAAAAGAATTTGTGTTATCAGATAGGTTTGGAGCTGAGAGAAGGTTTGAGAGGAGATGCTGAATAACGAACTTTTGTACTCCTAACTATATATTAGACTTGGTCTTAGATATTTAGGACCGGCTCTAGGTTAGTCTGAATAGACCGCCCCCAATATACGGTAGCCCTTGGCTCCAGTGACAGCAGGCGAGTTGCCAGGCTCATTTTCGAGACGCTTCTTTGCCAGCCATGCAAAAGCTGCAGCTTCGACTTGATCCGGTTTTAATCCATAGTTTTTGCAATCTTTAACTTCAGCCTGAGCCAGCTCCGTGATCCGTGCGACAAGGGCTTCATTGTGGACACCGCCGCCGCATAAAATAATTTCACCACATACTGGTGCTGCTGATTTGATTGCGTCGCAAAGGCTTTTTGCAGTCAGCTCAAGCAGGGTAGCCTGAACATCTGCCGGAGATATTTCTGGGCTGAGTTGGCTCTCTAGCCAATCGGCATTAAAAAGCTCTCGTCCCGTGCTTTTGGGAGCTGCGAGTTCGAAGTAGGGAGCAGATAGGAGTTTGTCGAGCAGTTTAGGGTCTGCCTTTCCCGTAGCTGCCCAGTCCCCGTTTGTATCGATTGGGGAGCCGGTGTTTTTCTGGCACCAGTAGTCCATAAGGACGTTTGCTGGACCTGAGTCAAAACCGCCCGTACATCTGTCGCTCTCAAGCACGCTGATATTGGCGAATCCGCCGAGATTTACCGCTACCTTGCGCTGTTCAAATTCACCAAACCAGTGGGCATGGAAGGTGGGTACCAAGGGAGCTGCTTGACCTCCAGCGGCAATATCGCGTCGGCGAAAATCGGCAACTACCTTTACGCCAGTGCGTTCCGCAAGAATATTTGGGTCCGCTATTTGTTGACTGTAACTGAGATTTGGTTGTTCTGAATTTGAAATAGGAGGTTTGTGTCTGATGGTCTGGCCATGAGACCCGATTGCGATGATGTCTGACCTTTTGAGATTTGCTTGCTCGATCAGTTTTTCTGCGCAGTCGGCAAATAGATGCCCCAGTATGTAGTCCAATTCGAGGTTTTCGCTAAGGGAGTCTTCTGCCATGGAAGAGAGTGCGATAACCCGAGATTTAATCCTTTCAGGGATGCTGAGTACTTGGTGCCCAATAACTCTTTGTTCGTGAGGCATGGAGGTAGCAGAAAAGTTGATGGCAACGGCATCGATTGCATCAACGCTGGTACCGGACATCAATCCCAGGTAGATATCAGGGGCTGAACTCATATTCGGGCTAACTTGGGTTGTCCCTGCTGGAGGAGTCTTCCGCGTACTGAACCGCTGGGTTGTCGAGCAATTTGATCAAATTGTCCGAGGCTTGTTTGAATGAGGAGAGCTCATCTGAAGTTAGCGGAGCGCCGTTTGGTAGGTCCACAGTTACAGGGTTTCGCACGGCGCCATTGACGTGAAATTCATAGTGGAGGTGTGGGCCACCAGCCAAACCGGTTTGGCCGACGTAGCCGATAATTTGGCCTTGCTGTACGTAAGATCCCGTGCTCACGCCTCTGGCAAAGCTTTTCATATGAGCATACAAAGTTCGATAGTTTTGGCCGTGTTGGATTTCCACTACGTTACCGTAGCTTGAGCTGTATCTCGCTGAAGCGACTCGACCGTCACCAGTTGCTCGTATGGGTGTGCCAGAGTTAGCGGCATAGTCAGTGCCCTCGTGCGGACGGGTCACGTCTAGTATTGGATGTCTTCTGTTGGGGTTGAAATGAGAGCTAATCCAGAATACTTCAAGAGGGGTTCGAAGGAAGGCTTTACGCATGCTTTCGCCTTCTGGTGTGTAATAGGCACTTCTGCCTTCTGCATCGATGTGACGAATGGCGCGGTAGGTGCGACCTTGATTTACAAATTCAGCAGCGAGAATGTCCCCTTGTCCAATGGGCTCACCATCGAGGTATTGATCTTCGTAAACCACGCTGAAGGTATCTTCGCTACGAATTTCCAACGCAAAATCGATATCCCATCCGAAAATTCCGGCCAGCTCCATAATGAGGTTGTCTGAGAGCCCAGCGTCTTGTCCCGCTAGGTAAAAACTCGATTCAATTTCACCACTGCGCACTACCTCATAGGATTCTGGTTCTCGAACCTCGAACTCCGACGCATAGCCATTTTCGGTTTGCCTGACATGATAAGCCTGAAGCGCATCTATCCGATATTCGAGCTGTACTAGCTCATTTTCATCGTTGGAATAAAAGGTAAGTTGGCGGCCGGGATAAAGGCGGCCCAATTCGTCGCCATGCTCTGACTCTGATACCACTTCATAAAGTTGACGCGGGGTGAACCCCATGCGGTCAAAAATAAGTGATAAGGACTCTCCTGAGCGGACTGTCGTCACTTCAGTTTGAAGCCCGTCGAAGGGATCGACCTCAATAGCAATGGGTTCAACTTCTATCTCAATAGAAACCGATTCCGTTAGTATTGGTTCCAACTGAATAGGCTGGATTTCTGTACGTGGGCTGTCGGACGAGAACCCTTGGACCATGAGAGCCGTTAGTGCAATGGCTGCAACACCTACAAAACCAGCGGCAATACGCGCTTTGTGAGGACTGACGTGATTAATGAGACCTCCGCTAAGCCGTGCAAAGTCAGCGAAATAGCTTGTTTCGCGCTTCGGTTTGATGCGGGTAGCTTGAGACTTCATGGAGAATCTTGATTGCTGGTTTAAGTGATTGTAAATAACAATGAAAAATATCACAAAACTATCTAGTAAAAGATCAGTTTGGCAATTTGGAGCCTAGGTGTTGAAATTCCAATGAATTAGGCTAATGTAGCCGCCCCCGACAACCGGTTCTTCTCCAAAAAGAGATTTGCCAGACTACCGGATAGAGATTAAATGACCGATAAACTCCTAGATGACCTAAACGCCCGCGGATTGATCGCCCAGCGCACCGCAGAGTCGGATTTGGATGAGCATTTGCAGGAATCGCGTTATGTCTATTGTGGTTTTGATCCGACTGCTGACAGCCTGCATATTGGCAGCCTCGTTCCGCTATTAATGCTGCGTCGTTTTCAGCTGGCCGGCCATCGTCCCATTGCCTTAGTGGGTGGTTCTACCGGACTCATCGGAGACCCTAGTTTTAAAGCGGCAGAACGTCAGCTGAATGGCAAAGAAATAGTGGATGCATGGTGTGATCGCTTGCGTACGCAAATAGAGCAATTTGTGGATTTTGAAGGTGAAAACTCTGCACTAATGGTGAACAACTACGATTGGACTGGCGACCTTTCCGTATTGGATTTTATGCGTGATGTGGGCAAGCACTTTTCTGTAAACAGCATGATCCAGAAGGAATCGGTAAAGCAGAGGATTGATCGGGAGGGCAGTGGTATTTCCTTCACCGAGTTTTCCTACATGCTTTTGCAGTCTTGGGATTTTGCAGAGCTGTACCGTCTTCACGGCTGTACCCTTCAAGTTGGCGGTTCTGATCAATGGGGCAATATTACCGGTGGTATCGACCTGACTCGACGAATCCATGGCGCCCAAGTGTTTGGTCTAACAATGCCACTGATTGCCAAGGCAGATGGCACTAAGTTTGGAAAAACTGAATCCGGAACTATTTGGCTGGATGCCGGCAAAACATCCCCATACAGCTTTTACCAGTTCTGGCTGCAGGCCGCGGACGCCGATGTATACAACTTCCTTCGTTACTTCACCTTCCTCTCGGTGGAAGAGATCGCTGAAATTGAGCGCGCAGACCAGGAGAAGGAAGGCAAGCCTGAAGCACAATCGATTCTCGCTGCGGAAGTCACCAAATTAGTCCATGGCGAAGAGGCATTATCTGCAGCGCAGCGCATTACCGAAGCGCTCTTCTCTGGTGATCTGGGCGCCTTAACTTCAGGGGACTGCGAACAGTTAGAACTTGATGGTTTGCCCACTTCAAAGCTGATTGATCAGGAATCGCCTCTGACTAACCTTTTTGTCGAGGCCGGATTGGCTAAAAATGGTAGTCAGGCCAAAGATGCATTGAAGCGAAATGCTGTCCTGGTGAATGGAAAAGCCATCGGGCTAGACCAAAATATGGACGCTCAGCAAATTTTCACTGAAGAGCATTCTCTTCAAGGCAACTACTTCGTCGTTCGCTTAGGCAAAAAGAGCTATCACCTGTTTAAGCTATAAAGTTGGCAGTTTTTGCTTTAGGCATTTACCAGAATACGTATTGCATCCAACTTAAAGTCCAGTTTTTCCAAAGTGGCTACCGTTTGTGCCAGCAGCTTTTGCTGATGAACAATCTCCGCCTCGCGCACATTAGGATTCACTTTTTGAAGGGCCTGGAGTCGATCAATTTCAGCCCGCATATCTGCCCGCGCTGAAATCAACGCATCCGCTCGTACTTTCTCTGCCTGCTTTTCAGCAGCCCTCTTACAGGTATTTAGAAGATCTTCGATAACCGGCCTCTGAGAGGCAACGATCTTCGCACCGATGGAGCGTTTGACTGGCTGCTTGTGTTGTTCCAATAGTTCGCTTGTGAGGCCGGTATGTAGTCTCTTTTGTTGATCAAGCAAGATTCGGATGCTGGTGCTGGGTAGATAGCGGGTGGATTGATTGGCCCGTCCAGAAATGCCCTCTATGGTGAAAAGAGTTTCCACTAATAGGCTGCCTTTGGGTGCACCACGGTAGTTAATTGAAACCAGAGAAGTACTGCCCGTTTCGCTCGTCAAAATGCTATCCATTGCCTGCAAAAGTAGCGGATGATCGGCGGTCAAAAAATGCAGATCTTCCTGTGCGAGCGCGATGTCTCTGTCAAAGGTTATGGTTATTCCATCATCCGGGAGAGCGGGCAGTGGGGCCATCATGTTTTCGCTCGGGCGCAGCACTGTAGTCTGGTTCGTTTGGATCTCGTGCTCTACTCCGAATATCTCTGAAAATTCTCCGATAAAGGTAGCAATCTGATGAGCCTGATCTTCTTTAACGGCTTCTTCAATCAAAATTTCGGCTTGCTTGGGTCTGCAGGAGTTCGTTTCCAATAGACGATCACGGCCAGCGTGAATCTCTTCTTCGAGATGGTCGTGCCGTACCCTGATTTTATTGACTAGATCCTGATCAATACGTTCATCGCGCAGGCTGGTTTCGATCTGTTCCTTGAATTCCTGAAATATCTTGAGCGCGGCGACACTAATATGTTCAAAAGCATTTGCTCCTTGGTGATATAGGGACACCAAGACTTGCTGAGCCGTGTTTTCCAGGAAAGGAATATGAATCTTGATAGTTTCGGTTTGACCAATTCTGTCGAGTCGGCCTATACGCTGTTCCAGCAAGTCTGGATTAAGCGGCAAATCAAATAGGACGAGGTGATGTGCAAACTGGAAGTTTCTTCCCTCCGACCCTATTTCTGAGCAAACCAAGCTTTGGCTACCGTATTCGTCGGCAAAATAAGCTGCCGCTCGGTCTCGCTCCACAATACTCATACCCTCATGGAAAACCGCCGGGGGCTCACCTGTTTTCAGTCGAATCGCTTCGGCTATATCCAGCGCTGTCATGGCGCTAGCGGCAATGATTAAAACTTTTTGGTTGCGATTTTTTGAGAGAAACTCCAGAAGCCAAGTTAATCTCGGGTCAAAGCTTGTCCAGCCAATAGAATCGCTATCCTCGTCACTCAATTGATAGAGTACTTCGGGATGGAGCAGTGCTTTTAGAGGGATTTCAGATCTCGATTCGGCGTCGAGCTCATATTCTGCTGGGCAGGAAAGCCCGTATGAGGTCATTGCACGGCCGGGAAATCCGCTAATAGTATTTCTGGTATTGCGGAATAGGACGCGGCCCGTTCCGTGCCGGTCTAGTAAATGGTCTACTAGGCGCTCTCGATAAACTTCGTCCAAGGATGAATCCTCTTGAAGACCCTCCACAATTTTCTTTGCTTCCAATGCGAGCTCTTCATCAAAGGCAGCGAGTCGTTCTTGCCAAGAATCCGAAGCTAGTTCTTGAAGTGGCGCCTCTTCGATCTGCTCAATTATTTCAGCAATGCTTTCATAGCCGAGTTCTTCGTCGAGATAGGTTTGATAGTCGTGGAATCGATCTGGGTCCAAAAGTCGTAAGCGCGCAAAATGGGCTGATTTTCCTAGTTGCTCTGGTGTTGCGGTTAAAAGAAGTAAGCCCTGCGCTCTTTGCGACAGGCTTTCTACGAGCATATATTCAATGCTGGGCTCTTGCGGGCTCCACTCCAGGTGGTGAGCTTCGTCAACAATAAGTAGATCCCAGTCAGCTTCCATCGCAAGTTGGTGCGCCTCGGGGTTCTCAGCGAGAAAGTCGATGCTGCATATAATCAACTGCTCCGTTTCGAATGGGTTTTCTTCCGCATCGAGATTGCCCTCTTCATCGTATAAACGGCCTTGGTCAAACAAACTGAAGTGCAGATTGAATCTGCGCAGCATTTCCACCAGCCACTGATGTACCAAGGATTCGGGTAATAGAATTAGAACCCGATCTGCGCGGCCACTTAGAAGTTGATAGTTCAGTATTAATCCGGCTTCAATGGTTTTTCCCAGACCGACTTCGTCGGCGAGTAAAACGCGAGGTGCGTGTCGCTTCGCTACTTCGTGTGCAATATATAGCTGGTGTGGAATCAGGCTTGTTCGACTGCCGGTTAAACCGCGTAAATTGGAGTGAGCAAGTCGATCGGCAAGCTCGGAAGTTTTGCGCCTCAACTCAAAATGAGAGGGTCGATCAATCTGACCTATAAAAAGTCGCTGGTTGGGTAGGTTGAAAAGAGTATGAGGATCCAGCTCGCCTTCGGGAATCGTAACTACTTCACCCTCAGGAGTTTCGCCAACATATTCGAACAGTCCCCGGCGCTCAATCACTTCGGCGATTACGATTTCCAGGCTATTGTTGTTGCGGATACGCTCACCAATCTCAAATCTCACTCTGCTAAGTGGTGATCTGTGAGTTGCGTAAGTTCGAGTTTCCTCTGCTGCAGCGAACATCAATGTGATGGTCCGGCCCTCTTCAGAAATCAGTGTGCCGAGCCCGAGTTGAAGCTCGGCATCGTTAACCCATCTCTGGCCGATTACATAGGATTCCAATTGCGATATTTCTCCGAATTCAGGAACTTTGAGACTTTTTGCACATATTGCTTGTGTAACGCCGCGCTATTGTAGGGGATAGATGCCCCAGTTCGTGATACATGTCTATAAAAGTTTTTTTTTCAAGGTTATGATCAGGCATGCTCGATCAATCAGGTGGTACCAAGGAACGCATCGCCCCGAGGTCTGGTGGAAAGCACAGGTCTAGCTGTCCAGCTAGGCCAAAAAAATAAATCTGGAGAATAGTATGAACAGAGTGATGCCCTATATTCTAATTCTTGTTTCAGCGCTGCTGTCTTCGACAGCCTATGCTCAAAGCTATGCTGATACGGTGTGGACTAAACTGCAGGAATGGTATGAGGATTACAGCGGGGACGGCTACAGTGTTGAAAACTACGTCGTTGGAAAGCTGGATGAAGGCGAGACGGACTCTTGGTCTTTTTGGCTAGGGGGCGGGAATAACTACACCATTATCGGTGTTTGCGATGAGGATTGTGGTGATATTGATTTAGCCATTTTTGACGATGGCGATGCGCTTGTAGATGAAGACGTCTTGGAAGACGACTATCCGATCGTCAGTGTCTCCCCCACCAGTGATGAGCTGTTTACTGTCGATGTTGATATGTATGAGTGCGACGTCGAGCCATGCTATTTCGGCATAGCCATATTCTACGATTAGTTATTTAGATAGATTGGAAATGAAAAAAGCCGACATTTGTCGGCTTTTTTTGTGAGCACGTAAAGAGATTAAAAGTGAAAAGTCGCCGTTGCGAAGGGGCCGGAGATGTCCAGATCTGCATTAAAGCCATCCAAGTCAGCTACCTCTAACGACATTCGGCGATATCCCAATTTTAGCCCAAAGTCTGCCAGAGACTCAGTTTGCCAACCCAGTTTGATAGCGGAGTCGGAAAAGCTGTCACCCTCATAGCGAATAAGATGGGAGTCACCTTCCAGATACCAGCCGCTAAAAGGGAGGTCGAATCTTGCTCGCACGAAACCGAGAGGGACAATAACGGAGTATTCAACGCTATCGTCCAGCGTGCCGTCAGTCACGGCTACGCTGCCGTCCATGTATCTTCCCGTTAATCCAAGATCAAAGCCGACTACTGCATCCAATAGCTGCCAGTAAATGGTGAGGTCGGTAGCTTTCATCTCAAAGTCAGTAGTCAGGTCTGTATTGACTGGATAGCTGATGCCATTGAGATCAAAATCACTCGTCAGAGTTCCGGCTGCGAGTGTGCTTATATTGGTCTGGGCCAACCTGATTTCTGGAAGGCCAATGAGTTCGACCGCGAAGTAAAATGAATTGTAGTTTTCTGCGTCGAAACCTAGATCGTCTGCAGATTGTGAGACGCTGCCAATTTCGCCGTCGAAGTCCCCATGCCAAATACTAGCGCCAGCGTGAAGACCGAGAAAGAGATCGGCCGATGCTGGAATAGAGATCGTGGTAGTGCCTACAAGTAGTGCACAAGAACAAAGCTTTTTCATCTGTGTAGTCCTTGGATCAAAGATATGTTGTGTTCGGGAGCCAATATAGCCTCTGTGCGGAGGCGCATCTGGGCACAGTTCTCAGATCTGGCAGCTTGTGGCAGCCGAGATCTGTGGCTTCCAGTGTAAAAAACGTCGCGATTCTACTTCTATTCCACCCTCAGTTTGTCGTGCTTTTTTCGGTATATATGGCCTGTAAAAGATATTCGTAAATAAAGCGGTAAAAACTTGGATTTAGGGGTTCCCAAATCCAAATATGAATGTATGATGCGCGCTCTTCGAAAAGACCCTAGCTGCGGGCTTTTGAAGCATCTAATTTCTTACTCAGAAATAAATGAATATTTAGGTTGACTCTAGGGCCGACCTGACTAAAATACGCAGCCCTCACCGCTGACGCGGATGAGATGTTCTTTAAAAATTTAATCAAGCAATGCGTGTGGGTGCTTGCGGAGATGTTTCGAACAACATGAAATATCAGACGCAAATATCCATCAATTCATTCCGAATTAATGGCCATATAGTTTGGCCTATTACTTTTATTAGTAATTTAAGGTTCAAATTAGCGTTTGGCCGAGTTTTAGACAGTACCACGGGCAACTGTGAAACTGTCTCCTCTTGATCTTTGATCAGAGGTAAAAGATTTAAACTGAAGAGTTTGATCATGGCTCAGATTGAACGCTGGCGGCAGGCCTAATACATGCAAGTCGAGCGCGAAAGTCTTCGGACGAGTAGAGCGGCGGACGGGTGAGTAACGCGTGGGAATCTGCCCAGTAGTGGGGGACAACTTATGGAAACGTAAGCTAATACCGCATACACCCTAAGGGGAAAAGGGGGCTCTTTGAGCTCTCGCTATTGGATGAGCCCGCGTTAGATTAGCTAGTTGGTGGGGTAAAGGCTTACCAAGGCGACGATCTATAGCTGGTCTTAGAGGATGATCAGCCACACTGGGACTGAGACACGGCCCAGACTCCTACGGGAGGCAGCAGTAGGGAATATTGGACAATGGGCGGAAGCCTGATCCAGCCATGCCGCGTGTGTGAAGAAGGCTCTAGGGTTGTAAAGCACTTTCAGTAGGGAGGAAAAGCTAGTAGTTAATACCTGCTAGCCCTGACGTTACCTACAGAAGAAGCACCGGCAAACTCCGTGCCAGCAGCCGCGGTAATACGGAGGGTGCGAGCGTTAATCGGAATTACTGGGCGTAAAGCGCGCGTAGGTGGTTTGTTAAGCGTGATGTGAAATCCCCGGGCTCAACCTGGGAACTGCATCACGAACTGGCAGACTAGAGTACTGTAGAGGGTAGTGGAATTTCTGGTGTAGCAGTGAAATGCGTAGATATCAGAAGGAACACCGGTGGCGAAGGCGGCTACCTGGACAGATACTGACACTGAGGTGCGAAAGCGTGGGGAGCAAACGGGATTAGATACCCCGGTAGTCCACGCCGTAAACGATGTCAATTAGCCGTTGGGAGTCTTGTATTCTTAGTGGCGCAGCTAACGCGATAAATTGACCGCCTGGGGAGTACGGCCGCAAGGTTAAAACTCAAATGAATTGACGGGGGCCCGCACAAGCGGTGGAGCATGTGGTTTAATTCGATGCAACGCGAAGAACCTTACCAAGTCTTGACATCCTGCGAATTTTCCAGAAATGGATTAGTGCCTTCGGGAACGCAGTGACAGGTGCTGCATGGCTGTCGTCAGCTCGTGTCGTGAGATGTTGGGTTAAGTCCCGTAACGAGCGCAACCCTTGTCCTTAGTTGCTAACATTTAGTTGAGAACTCTAAGGAGACTGCCGGTGACAAACCGGAGGAAGGTGGGGACGACGTCAAGTCATCATGGCCCTTACGACTTGGGCTACACACGTGCTACAATGGGCAGTACAGAGGGTCGCTAAGCCGCGAGGTGGAGCTAATCCCACAAAGCTGTTCGTAGTCCGGATTGGAGTCTGCAACTCGACTCCATGAAGTCGGAATCGCTAGTAATCGTGAATCAGAATGTCACGGTGAATACGTTCCCGGGCCTTGTACACACCGCCCGTCACACCATGGGAGTGGGTTGCTCAAGAAGTGGCTAGTCTAACCTTCGGGATGACGGTCACCACTGAGTGATTCATGACTGGGGTGAAGTCGTAACAAGGTAGCCGTAGGGGAACCTGCGGCTGGATCACCTCCTTAAACGATTTGTTCAAACTCTCTCAAGTACCTACACGCATTGTTTAGATTGAATTTTTAAAAACCGCAGCTTTGGCTGCGGTTTTTTTTTGTGCGAATTGAATCGATTGGTTGATTCTGTGTTCGGGGGGGCTTTGTTGAAAATGTATTTCTCTTTAGACGCCCAGTTGCTTAAATACCGATCTCGAGACTGAGATATTTTGAGGAAATAACTGGATGACTAAGCCCATTCCGCCCTCGCTAGTTGCCAGCATGGCCTTTGTTAGCGGCTTTTGCATCATGGTGGTAGAGATGCTGGGAGCTCGCATTCTTTCTCCCTATTTTGGTGGAAGCCTCTACGTCTGGGGCAGTATCATCACGATATTTATGCTCTCACTAGCTACTGGATATTTGTATGGCGGGAAGTTGTCCGCGAAGAATCCAAGCGCTCGTTCCTACGCGACTTTCTTTTTTCTTTCCGCTATTTTCATTTTGCCTATTATCCTGTTGGCAAATTCGATTATGGAGCCGATATTCGTTGCTATTGAAGATGAGCGCTATGGGTCTCTTTTGGCAACTATCATGCTATTTTTTATCCCCATTACCCTAATGGGGATGATTTCTCCCTACAGCGTCCGCCTGCTGGTGGTAAATACAGAGCAGAGTGGTCAGGTAGCTGGTTCCCTCTATTTTGTTTCAACTCTGGGCAGCGCATTAGGTACGCTCGGCACAAGTTTTTACTTCGTGCTTTGGCTAGAGATTGATCAAATATTATGGGCGGTCTTCTTTGCCCTAGCGCTTGCTGGATTTCTCATATTGGCGATTAGCGGAATTCAAAGCCGGGAAGATGGCTAAATTGAACAGTCTGCGCCTCTCGTTGCTGTGGGTCATCTGCATCTTTGTTTCTGAACTTCACGCAGAAATTATCCACGAGGAGAGGTCTCTCTACCGAGACATCACTGTTCGGCAAGAAAACAATGTGCGCTGCATGCTCTTCAATATCCACCGATTTGAGCGAAATCAGTCCTGCGTGAATATTCGAGATCAACAAACGCTTCATTTTACTTACAGCAAGATGTCGCTGGCTGGCCTGATGTTAGTGCCTAATCCGAGCCGTATGTTGGTCGTTGGAGGAGGGGGTGGGTCTATTCCTATGGCGCTCTCTGATCTATTTCCGAATGCAAGAATCGATGTGGTTGAGATTGATGAAGCAGTGACGCGGGTCGCTGAAGATTTTTTCTATTTCGAAGAAACCGACAATATGAAAATGCACGTAGAAGATGGGAGGCTGTTTGTAAAACGAGCTGGCTTTCGCGGCGAGCAGTATGACTATATCTTGTTGGATGCATTTTTTGGTGACTATATGCCGGAACACATGCTGACCCGAGAGTTCCTCACGGAAGTGAAAGGATTGATGCATGAGAATTCCGTTTTGGTGGCAAATACCTTTTCACGAAGTCAGTTTTATCATCATGAGTCGGTTACTTATCAGGAAGTGTTTGGAGAGTTTTATAACTTTAAGCTGCCGGGTCCTAGCAATCGAATAATTATCGCTATGATTCGGCCGCTTCTCGGGGAGGAAGCGTTGAAAGAACGGGCTGAATTCCTCGCTGAGGAAGTTCGCAAATATGGTGTACCAATCATGGACTACCCTCAGTACCTTTCTAGGGAAATTGATTGGGATACCAGCAGACGTTCTTTGACTGATCAGTACTCTCCTGGAAACCTGCTTAGAGACAACTAACTTGCCGCTTATTGCGTCAGGTTGTTCACTGAGGCTTGAGTTAGTAACATCGATCAACCCTGACTCAAAAAACATAAAAGCTGGGATGACTCTGAATGCCAGTAATTAATCACTACTACCTCAAAGATATTACATCCGAATTTGAAGCTGCGGGGCCGGATGTCTCATTTAACTGGAGCACCGTTAGTAACACGGACAAAGGGCGTGTTCGAACTGTCAATGAGGATGCGTATTTTTATTCGGAAGCGCAGAGCCTCTGGATTGTTGCTGATGGCATGGGCGGGCACAGTCGCGGTGACCGAGCCAGTCGCGAAGTCGTAGACGGTATTCGTGGGTTTGTCAGATCAGACGACTTGATCGAAAGTATCAAAGAGATAGAAACGCGTCTGCTGCTTGCAAATAATACCTGTCGAACGATGTATCGCCATAAAGTTGTTGGTAGCACTGTTGCCGCTCTTTTAGCTTTTGGTCCCTTGAGTATTTTTTTGTGGGCGGGCGATAGTCGGATATATCGATGGCGCAACGGCAGTCTTAAACAGATGACTGAGGATCACTCTGTCGTTCAGGAAAAGCTTGTCAGAGGTGAGATAGCACAAGAAGATATACAGGATCATCCGTCTGCAAATCTTTTGACGAGGGCGGTCGGGGTCCATCAAAATCTACGTATTGAGATGCACCACGCAAATATCCAAGTGGGAGATCGCTATCTATTGTGCAGCGACGGTCTATATGGGGAGCTCCAAAAAACTGAGATCGAAGCTCTTCTCGGATTAGAGAATCTCGAATACGCGTTGAGCGGACTGATTCAGTTAGCCTTAGATCGCGGCGGCAGGGACAACATTACTGGCATTATCACTCAGGTTGAGTAGGGCGAGATTCTGATTCCCTGAGAAGAAAGAGGTATACTCCCGGCTCGTCTGTGTTCAACGCCTTTGCAGGCTTCTTTTTGGAAGATTTTCGGCGAAAAACCAACGAACATATCAAAGAGTTTTCTGGAATTGCACCTTTTAGGTGCACCCTAATTCTTTGATGCGCCATAAAGGTGCTTATTCCTCTGAGGTATTTAAGAGCCATTCCTAGCTGTGATTAGAGGTTTGGTTCTGAAATCCGCAGTGCGCGCCGTTTTTGGGCGCGCTAAGGTTCAAAATAAACTGTTTCGGAAAGTTGGTATAAATATTGCTGTAATAACTTTCATAAACTTAAGAGGCTCTGCCTAAATTTTAGCAACACTACTGGAGTGAAACTCAACATGAAAAGTAAGTTGGAATACATCTGGCTTGACGGCTACACGCCAACACAAAGCCTTCGCAGCAAAACTATGGTTCGCAACGATTTCGGTGGAACCCTTGAAGAATGCCCCATGTGGTCATTCGACGGCAGCTCTACTGAGCAGGCTGACGGTAGCGATTCAGATTGTCTGTTGAAGCCAGTTGCAATCATTCCTGATCCAGATCGCAAAAATGCTTTCCTGGTAATGACTGAAGTTTTGAATGCCGACGGCTCTCCTCATGTTTCAAATGGTCGCGCAACTATTGATGAATCTGAAGACGATTCTGATTTTTGGTTTGGCTTCGAACAAGAATACTTCCTTTGGGATCCTGATACAGATCTTCCCCCAGGCTTTCCTGCTGGCGGATATCCAGCACCACAAGGCCCATACTACTGTTCAGTTGGTGCAAAAAACGCATATTGCCGCGATCTAATCGACGAGCATTTCGACCTTTGTTTAGAAGCAGGTCTTAACGTTGAAGGTATCAACGCAGAAGTTGCTGCTGGCCAATGGGAATTCCAAATTTTTGCTAAAGGCGCCAAGCGCGCTGGCGACGAAATCTGGTTGGGTCGCTACATACTAGAGCGTACTGCTGAGAAATATGGTTTGGCGATCAACTACCATCCTAAGCCTCTTGGTGATACAGACTGGAATGGCTCTGGTATGCACGCCAACTTCTCGAACAAAGCTATGCGTGAAGAAGGTAGAGAAGAAATATTCACGGCAATTTGTGAAGAATTTGGTAAGAACATTGAGCGTTGCATGAGTGTTTATGGCGCGCACAATGAAGAGCGCTTGACTGGTAAGCACGAAACTCAGTCAATTGATCAGTTCAGTTATGGTGTATCTGATCGTGGTGCTTCTATCCGTATTCCAATTGGTACGGTTGAAGATGGCTGGAAAGGTCGTCTTGAAGACCGTCGTACTTCATCGAACGCTGATCCATACAAAGTGGCAGCAGCAATCGTTAAGACGACAAACGAAGCTAGTTACTAGTCTATCCAGACAAGTACAGAAAAACCGGAGCTTGCCTCCGGTTTTTTTTGTCCGAAAAAACGCGATTCTCGGTCCTTGCGGGCCCAAAGCGTGTTCTGGAGAATAATTAAACAAGCCTAAATCTTTGGCCGCAAAAAGGTATGATTTAGTTTCGACCTTATGATGTCGCTTTATCCACTATCAAAATAAATAAGATATTACCCATGACAAGATTTCTCCTAGGGGTATTTGTACTCTTCTTTTCGCTTTCTGCGTCAGCGCAAAACACAGGAGGAGTCATCCCACCCTTTGTGAACGAAGGCACCAGATCATTGCACTCTCGGGTTGCGATCAACCCGGATGACGCTCAAGGAGAAAGGTCAATCGCCACGAGGCTGCACTACCTGCACTCCTTTAATGATGATCTAAAAGGTGTTCTTTTTATGGGTTCAAGAAAGACCGCTGTATCGGATTTTGATTTCGATTACTTACATGCAGGGCTCTTTTTTGATCTTGGTGAAAACGGTCAAAAATTCCGCAATGGCGTGCGCTTTGATATTCGCGTTCGAGATGGAAGTCGACCCAATCACCTTGGCGCACTGTGGTTAGGTCAGTATTACTTTGACAGCGGCTGGACTGCCCGCATGAATATTCTTTCTTCTGTGCAATTTGGCGACCGTGCTAATGATGGCGTTAACCTGCAAACCCGAGCCCAGTTGGCGAAGCGCTTAGAGTCGGGTGATGGCATTGGACTGGAGATGTATAGCTTTTACGGTAGCACGGATAATCTCGGCAATTTCAATTCCCAGAATCACGCAGTAGGTCCTACTTATACTAAAGTCATCGATTCAAACTGGTCTTTATTTTCAAGTTTGCTGCTGGGTGTGTCTGAATCAGCTCCAGATACTCAATGGCGATTTTGGCTCATCCGATCATTCTGACAATTCATTGAGATATATGGGTCTCGGCCGTATTATCTCGGCATCTTTTTCTTAGGAAGTTGTTGTGACTAATTTCAAGCATATGCTGCTCGAGCATCAAGAGGTTATGCAGTCTGTTGAGCGGTTGCTGCCTCAACTTGAGCTAGCTTCGGCCGCAGTTGTCTCCTGTTTAAAATCTGGCGGTAAAATTATGCTCTGTGGAAACGGTGGCAGTGCGGCCGATGCACAGCATATCGCGGCGGAAATTATTGGGCGTTTTGAGACTGAGCGTAGAGCCTTGCCTGCAATTGCCTTGACCACAGACACCTCTATTTTGACCGCGGTCGGTAACGATTACGGCTACGATAGTATTTTTCAGAGGCAGGTTCAGGGGTTGGCCCAACCGGGGGATCTGGTAATTGGTTATTCAACAAGCGGCAATAGCAAAAACGTAATTAATGCCGTTTCAGAAGCAAAAAAAGCAGGCTGTAAAGTGGTAACCCTAACTGGCAAGGGCGGTGGTGCCTTGGCCGAAATCTCCGATATTGATCTCTGTGTAGACTCTTCAAGTACGGCGAGGATTCAAGAGGCGCATGCTTTCCTTGGGCATGCTCTTTGTTCTGCAATCGACGAGCTTTAAGAATCAGATTTCATTGCAAATAGGGGGGAGTAATGATGGATATTACAAATAGAAAATTTTTGGCAACGCTAAAGCTAGTTGGACTTTCATTGATATTAGTTGGCTGTAGCGCGACGGAGGATGGAAGCAGAATTGAAGCTTCTGACGCGCCGCAACCTCCTGGGTCTGGAGGGGTAAGTTACGGAATGACAAATATTGAAGGAGCTTTATATAGGGCGGGCATTGTAAGCGGCGGCGGAGGTCATACCACCGTACTTCTGATGACTCCCGAAGGTGTGATACTGGCGGATCCCATCAACCACGGATTTTCTGAATGGCTAAAGGCGGAGCTCGCTGAACAATTCAATACGCAGGTCGAATACGTAATTTACAGCCACCACCATCCAGATCACGCATCGGGTGGTTCTACCTTCGCAGATACGGCCACATTTGTGGGCCACGAAAATATGGCTGTGAACATCACTAAAATACCTAGCAACGCTGCGCCAATGGATTCCAATGGCAACGGCTCAATAGAGCGAGAAGAGGCAACTGGTGGCACAGCCAATAACTTCGATCGATCTGATGCAAATGGGGATGGGACGCTGTCTCCCGCAGAGCTCAATGCCACGATACAACCCCTTGACCTAACCTATAGAGACCAGCTAACTATCAGTCTGGGTGGATCGAGCGTGGAAATCTACCATACACCGCCAGCTCACTCGGATGATATGTCAGTATTACTATTTCCTGCTGAGCGCACTGTGTTTGCAGTAGATTTTCTGCAAATAAATCGATTGCCTGGAGGTCTTACTGGTTTCCTTGCCGGTTATCCGGTGGAGGATTATGGAGCGGCAATCAGTGTGGTTAGTGCTTTGGATTTTGACACCATAGTTCAGGGGCACAGTGAGGTAATTGGTGATAAGTCTGATGTTGATGCCTTTGCGCAATTGCTCCGCACTGCCGAATCTGAAGTTGCAGCCGCTCTTACCAATGGTCGTGGTCTGGAAGAGACTTTGGAATCAGTAATGTTGCCGGAATACAGTGACTGGCTGCTCTATGAAACACGCCGCGAGGCGCTGGTCTCTGATATGTATCGTTTTCTCTCCCAGCAATAGGCTTCCTTCTCTGAGGGCTACATTATGGATTTGGGTATCTAGTGTCAGAAAAAAAAATCGTTGTTCTCGATAGAGATGGTGTAATCAACCAGGACTCCGACGATTACATAAAAAATGCAGATGAGTGGATTCCCATTCCGGGCAGCATTGAAGCAATAGCGAGATTAAAAAACGCCGGCTACCAGGTGGCCGTCGCTACCAATCAGAGTGGGATAGGTCGCGGTTTTTACTCTGAAAGAGTGCTCCATGAAATGCACAAAAAACTTCACGACTTGTTGGCCACGTATACGGACGGTGAGATTGATCTGATAGTTTATTGCCCCCACCGGCCTGATGACGGGTGTAGTTGTCGAAAGCCCAAATCTGGGCTTTTAGATCAAATTGCCGAGCAACTTCAGGTTGATCTGGAATCCTGCTGGATGATTGGGGATAGTTTGAAGGATTTGCAGGTTGCCCTTACGCACAAGATGCGACCGGTGTTAGTCAGAACTGGGAAGGGTCGATTGACAGAAGAGAAGGGCGGATTGCCTAAAAATACCCTGATATTTGAGGATTTGTCAGCTGCGGTAGTTCAGCTGACAGTCTAGTCTTTCTAGATTAGCTATCCTGAGATATCTTTTCGACAATACGGCTGGTCGAAAAGCCCTCTTCAAAATCAATGATAGTCACTTCTCCACCAGATTGAGTAACCTCAGAATAACCGGCTATTTCTTCTGCTTTATAGTCCCCACCCTTAACCAGAATATCAGGAAGCACTTCTGAAATAATTCGCTGCGGAGTGTCTTCCTCAAACTCGGTTACCCAAGTCACACAGCCCAGAGCCGCAAGCACTTCCATGCGTTCGGCGGTTGTGTTCAGTGGTCTGTCCGGGCCCTTTAAGCGTCTAACAGATTCATCCGTATTTACCGCGATTAACAGGTGATCGCCCAGGGTCGCCGCCTTCTGAAGGTAACGGATATGACCCGGATGCAGCAGATCGAAACAACCATTGGTCATCACGATTGTTTCGCCGCGGGATCGACTAATCTTGATTTCTGCTAGCAGTGTGGATTCTTTTAGCACTCCCGTATTTTGCGTATGTTCTGCTGCGAGCGCTTGCTGAAGCTCTTCCGGGTTGGCGCTGGCAGTACCGAGCTTGCCAACCACAATTCCTGCGGCAAGGTTGGCGATACGAGTTGATAGAGCGAGCTCGGTTCCGCAGCCAATACAGGCTGCGAGGGTTGCAATTACCGTGTCGCCGGCGCCAGTGACATCAAATACTTCTTTCGCCTGTGTTGGAACGACTAAGGGGCTTTGGCCCTGTTCGATTAGTGCCATCCCGCGCTCACCGAGGGTTATCAAAAGCGCATGCCAGCCTAGCTCTGTCCTCAATGCCTCGCCCTTTTCCAAGAGTTCGGAATCAGTTGTGCTAGTTCCAGCTACTAGTTCAAATTCACTCAGGTTCGGGGTAACCAGGGTGGCACCGCGATAACGTTCAAAATCGGTTCCTTTAGGATCTACCAGAACAGGAACACCTTTGTCGCGGGCTGCCTGAATCATTTTCTGGCACTCAGATAGAGTGCCTTTGCCATAGTCCGAAAGAACCACCGCTGAGCAATCTTTCAGATTCGATTCGTAACTGGAGAGTAGTTCAGTTTTGTCCAGCTCTGCAAAATCGCCTTCGAAGTCCATGCGGATAAGCTGCTGATGCCGGGAAATAATGCGTAATTTGGTAATAGTTGTCGCTTGGGCTGGCATGTTAAAAAAACACTTCAATCCAGCGTCGGTTGCAAGTTCTTTTAGTTGTTGACCGGTTTCGTCAGACCCTGTAATCCCATGAAGGCTGACATTAGAACCGAGAGAAGCGAGATTTAGAGCAACGTTCGCTGCGCCGCCGAGGCGATGGTCATCTTCGCCGACTTTTACTACGGGAACAGGTGCTTCGGGTGAGATGCGGTTAGTTGAGCCAGTCCAGTAGCGATCAAGCATCAAGTCGCCAGCTACAAGAATTTTTGAACGGCTAAGGTCAGGTAGTGAAAGAGTCAAATCTTGCTCCAAAGTATTCTGGGAGCAATTATCGCCTAGTTACTCAGCTCTTGCCTAAACTTTAGTACGGCATCCATATCAACTATTGTCCGAGAATGCTTCGGTACACCTCCAGGTTTCCCTGGACCATGACATCTACAGAGAACTCTTTTTCCGCAATATTTCTGCCTGTTTCACCAAACCTGGCTCTTAGCTCTGGATCCTGAGCGAGTCGATCAAGGGCCTTCTGCAATGCGGCGGTATCGCCGGGAGGAACCAAAATTCCGTTTTCATCGTTTCGGACAATTTCGGGCATGCCACCTGCATTGCTAGCAATAATGGGAACGGACGCGGCAGATGCCTGAATTAGGGACACTCCTAAACCTTCCATATAGGCAGGATGAGCCAATATATCCAGATTTCCAATCAAGTTGTTCAGGTCTGAGTGAAAACCGACAAGCTGCACCCGGTTGGCTAAACCGAGCTCTTCGATTCGCTGTTGCAGCGATGCTCTTTCTGGCCCCTCGCCAAAAAATAAGACGCGCATATTGGGGTGATTGGATATTAATTCGGTCAAACAGGCCAAGAGGAGTTTATGCCCCTTGCGTGGGATCAGCTGAGCAACTGTTCCGACAACTATTGCATCCTCCGGCAAGCTAAAGCGTTGAAGAAATTTTGATCTCTCAATAGGATTTTGACTCTCCTTGGCGACAAAAGCGCTACGCACAGCTGTGACTCTGTCAGAGGCAAGTCCATTTTCAATCAGCACCTTCTTGATGCCCTCCGATATACAGATGGTCTGGGCATATAGGCCGTATTTATAGCGAATACTTTTTGGGCTCTCTGGGTTGTCGACCCGGCGCGACAGAATTGCCGGCACTTTCGCCCAATTGGCTCCGACACCGCCCCAAACATCCGCTCCTCGACGACTGTGAACATGCACGAGATCAATGCCCAGCTGAGTCACTAGCTTCTTGACCTTGAATGCGAGGCGAAAATCGAGGTCGCCTCTGTAGTCAATCTGAATCACAGGACTCCCATGCTCCCTTACTTCCTCGGCAATGGCAGAGGTTTTTGGAGTGAGTAGAAGGTTTTCTACACCCTGTGATTTTAGGCCATCAATTAAATAACTAACCTGGCGCGCTCCTCCATATAGGTGCCTTCCCATTTCAATATGTAGGACTTTCATGAGGCGGGCTTATAGAGAAGTGCGAATTCATCCATCACGCGTTTTGGCGTGATTTCTCGCAAGCAATCGAATGTGCCGCCACAGGTTGGATTGCGTCGGCAGGGGGCGCATTGACGATTCAAATAAATTACCTTGCTGCTTTTCAACCCGGTTTTTAGGTACGGGCAGGTTGAACCAAAGAGTGCCAGCGTCGGCACCTTCATTGCGTGGCCCATATGTGTAAGGCCCGTATCTACACCGATAAGCCCTTTCGATTGGCTGATCAAGGCTGCCGCTTCCTGCAATGAAGTTTGCCCAGTCAGGTTGATAATTTCTGTGTCGCGACAGATTTCGTAAGCTGCATCAACGTCCGCGGGTCCGCCGAGCATCACAACAGGCAAGTTCCATTGCTTCAGTAATTGTGCGGCAGTAGTTTTCCAATAGTCATCGAACCAGTGTTTTTGTGGCCTGGTAGTAAAAGGGCAGATAACAAAAAATTCGGCACCAAAGGAATTTTGGGCACGTGATTGAGCTGATGCAAATGACTCTGATGAGATGCCCAATGTCATTTCGAAAATTGAAGTGTCATAGCCCAGCTGTTCAGCAAAAAATCGATATTCCGAACCGATAAGATCTTGATCGCCGCCGTCTCGTGAAATTACTTGGTGCACAAGTAGGTGGCTTCCCTCAGACGCTCCGAGGCTAACGCGTTTTTCCGCGCCGCTGAGCCAGGCCAAATATCCGCTTTTTAGAAGTCCTTGAAGATCCAAAGCTAGATCAAAGTCTTCCGCTCGCAACCTGTTTTTGAGGCGGCGGATTTCTTTGTTTAGCTGAAGCAGATGACCTTTTTTCCATAGTGCGCGCCAGTCATTTTTACGCCAAGTGATGACCTGATCCACATCTGGATGATGAATAAGTAGTTCTTTGCATTCTGGTTGACACAACCAGGTAACTTTCGCCTCTGGGTGATTTTTTTTGATCGCTGTTGGCAGAGGCGAGGCCATCACCACGTCGCCAATTGCTGAGAGCCTAACGAGCAATATATTCATTTATTGGACCGGATGTGATTGTGCGATCAGGTTGAAGATAGGTGTCCTCTGAATGCGGAATACTATCAGGTGGAGAGTAGATAACTCCATTCCTCATTGGATATGATGCAGAATCAATTGGCTCGCCGCTCTGTATCGGTTAGCTTTGAATTTTATCCGGCAAGCGATAGTCAAAAAAGGCTTCAACCGATGTTATTGTCCCACAGATACAAATTTCTCTTCGTCCACATTGCCAAGACGGGCGGGACCAGTGTCCGGGCAGCACTCAATTCCCTGCGCTGGAGAGACCCGAGTTACTATCTTAGCTTCCCTGCCCATAAAGTGAGTGGTCTGGTTGGGCATCGTCTCGGGCTCAAGTTTCCGAGACACGCCCACATCATTGCCGCAAAGGAGATGTTGCCGGCACCCTATTTTGATTCGCTGTACAAATTTGCTTTCGTGCGCAACCCTTGGGATCTTCAGGTTAGCTCTTTTCATCATATCCGCCGTGAACGGCCCGATGCGATGAATGGTATCGATGATTTCAACGATTTTATGCGCTGGAAATTCGATCCGGAGCGGCCCTATCAATATCACATAGATACCTCTTTATCTCTGCAGTCGGATTACCTGGTTGATTTGCACGGAACAGTGCTAACTGACTTTATAGGCCGATATGAAAACTTAGCTGATGATTACTCTGAAGTGATTGATCGTCTGTCACTCCCCGTTAAACCATTGCCTCACAAAAGGAAGGCCTCTGACCGAGGCAGTTATAAGGAGTATTACCAACCTGAAGTGGTGGATCTAGTTAGCCAGCATTTTGCCAGGGATATTGAACTACTCGGCTATCAATTCGAGTAACCACTCCACCACTGTTTTGGCTCGAAATAGCGGAGGAATACTCTGCACCCGAGTCCACCAAAAATAACGCTAGATTACTTCTTGACTCAAAAAAGTCTGAGTGTAAGATACGCGCCCTCTGGCAGGGCCTGTCTCAGTCAGAACGCTCTTTAAACATGACATATTTGATCGGAAGCTTAGGCTGTTTAAGTGCCGTAATTTTCGGCACCGATATAGGCCAGATAGATCTAAAATTGGGTCATTAGCTTGGATGGTTAGAATGCACCCCCTGCATTTGGTTTGAAAGTAGGGTGAGGTCGCAGCGGCCGACCAGTGAATTGCTCCAAATTCCACTAAATTTGGGTCTGTAGCTCAGTTGGTTAGAGCGCACCCCTGATAAGGGTGAGGTCGGTGGTTCAAATCCACCCAGACCCACCAAATTTAGAGTCAGTTTTAGCAAGACATTTGCTGGGATTTTAGCCCAAGAAATTTTTTCTAAATTTAGTCAAAAAAGAGGTGGTATTCGCTTACACATTTTGTGTAGAATGCGCGCCCTCTTGATCTGGCTTTAAGACAAAACGGGGCTTTAGCTCAGCTGGGAGAGCGCCTGGTTTGCATCCAGGAGGTCGGCGGTTCGATCCCGCCAAGCTCCACCAAGTCCGATCAAGTAAAAAAGATCAAACATCAGCATCATTGCTGTCCAATCTTGGAAAGAATGATTTTGATGTTTGACCTTTGAGTCAAATGGCCTTTGAGCCGTGTTTTTTAAAAAGGTGAATAATTGAGTTGGGTACTACCTCTCTTCACGGGTAGTACCTTGTAATACTGTATCAAGGCGCGTGTCTCTATATGACACCTGTTTTAATTTGATATCGTTACGAGAATGCAGTCGTTTGCCATTATATGGTCAAGCGATTAAGCGTATACGGTGGATGCCTTGGCAGTCAGAGGCGATGAAGGACGTGGAAGTCTGCGATAAGCCTAGGTGAGCCGACAACAGGCGCTATAACCTAGGATTTCCGAATGGGGAAACCCACCTGCTTGCAGGTATCTCATACTGAATACATAGGTATGAGAGGCGAACCCGGGGAACTGAAACATCTAAGTACCCGGAGGAAAAGAAATCAACCGAGATTCCCCTAGTAGCGGCGAGCGAACGGGGACCAGCCGAGCAACTTTAGCTAGTGGAATGTTCTGGAAAGTTCAGCGATACAGGGTGATAGCCCCGTACACGAAAGCGATAGTTGACGTATTAAGTAGGACGACACACGTGATATGTTGTCTGAAGATAGGGGGACCATCCTCTAAGGCTAAATACTCCTGACTGACCGATAGTGAACCAGTACCGTGAGGGAAAGGCGAAAAGAACCCCTGTGAGGGGAGTGAAATAGATCCTGAAACCGTATACGTACAAGCAGTAGGAGCCCTTCGGGGTGACTGCGTACCTTTTGTATAATGGGTCAGCGACTTATTGTATGTAGCAAGCTTAACCGTTTAGGGGAGGCGTAGAGAAATCGAGTCTTAATAGGGCGATTAGTTGCATGCAATAGACCCGAAACCCGGCGATCTATCCATGGGCAGGTTGAAGGTTGAGTAACATCAACTGGAGGACCGAACCCACCTATGTTGAAAAATGGGGGGATGACTTGTGGATCGGAGTGAAAGGCTAATCAAGCCGGGAGATAGCTGGTTCTCCTCGAAAGCTATTTAGGTAGCGCCTCGCATCTCACCCTCGGGGGTAGAGCACTGTTTCGGCTAGGGGCCCATCCCGGGTTACCAAACCGATGCAAACTCCGAATACCGAGGAGTGCAATTGCGGGAGACACACGGCGGGTGCTAACGTCCGTCGTGGAAAGGGAAACAACCCAGACCGCCAGCTAAGGTCCCAAATCTCAGTTAAGTGGGAAACGATGTGGGAAGGCTCAGACAGCTAGGAGGTTGGCTTAGAAGCAGCCATCCTTTAAAGAAAGCGTAATAGCTCACTAGTCGAGTCGGCCCGCGCGGAAGATTTAACGGGGCTAAACTGAGAACCGAAGCTGCGGATGCGTGTTTACACGCATGGTAGAGGAGCGTTCCGTAAGCCGTTGAAGGTGTGTTGTAAAGCATGCTGGAGGTATCGGAAGTGCGAATGCTGACATGAGTAACGATAATGCGGGTGAAAAACCCGCACGCCGGAAGACCAAGGTTTCCTGTCCAACGCTAATCGGGGCAGGGTTAGTCGGCACCTAAGGCGAGGCCGAAAGGCGTAGTCGATGGAAAGCAGGTTAATATTCCTGCACTTAAAATTGCTGCGATGGGGTGACGGAGAAGGCTAGGCCAGACGGGCGATGGTTGTCCCGATCTAAGCACCTAGGGAGAGAACTTAGGCAAATCCGGGTTCTCATTAATCCTGAAGTGTGAATGCGAAGATCTCTTTTGATCTGAGTGGTTGATGCCATGCTTCCAAGAAAAACCTCTAAGCTTCAGGCAATTTTGAACCGTACCCCAAACCGACACAGGTGGTCAGGTAGAGAATACCAAGGCGCTTGAGACAACTCTGGTGAAGGAACTAGGCAAAATCGATCCGTAACTTCGGGAGAAGGATCGCTCTCGACGGTTTATAGCTGTTGAGAGCCGCAGTGACCAGGCCCCTGCGACTGTTTATCAAAAACATAGCACTCTGCAAACACGCAAGTGGACGTATAGGGTGTGACGCCTGCCCGGTGCCGGAAGGTTAATTGATGGGGTTATCTTCGGAGAAGCTCTTGATCGAAGCCCCGGTAAACGGCGGCCGTAACTATAACGGTCCTAAGGTAGCGAAATTCCTTGTCGGGTAAGTTCCGACCTGCACGAATGGCGTAACGATGGGGGCGCTGTCTCCACCAGAGACTCAGTGAAATTGAAATCGCGGTTAAGATGCCGTGTACCCGCGGCTAGACGGAAAGACCCCGTGAACCTTTACTATAGCTTGGCACTGGACTTTGAATATATATGTGTAGGATAGGTGGGAGACTTTGAAGCGTGATCGCTAGATTGCGTGGAGTCATCCTTGAAATACCACCCTTATATCTTTGAGGTTCTAACTCAGGTCCATTATCTGGATCGAGGACAGTGTCTGGTGGGTAGTTTGACTGGGGCGGTCTCCTCCCAAAGAGTAACGGAGGAGCACGAAGGTGTGCTAAGCATGGTCGGAAATCATGCGGTTAGTGTAAAGGCATAAGCACGCTTGACTGCGAGACTCACAAGTCGAGCAGGTACGAAAGTAGGTCTTAGTGATCCGGCGATTCTGTATGGAAGGGTCGTCGCTCAACGGATAAAAGGTACTCCGGGGATAACAGGCTGATACCGCCCAAGAGTTCACATCGACGGCGGTGTTTGGCACCTCGATGTCGGCTCATCACATCCTGGGGCTGAAGTCGGTCCCAAGGGTATGGCTGTTCGCCATTTAAAGTGGTACGCGAGCTGGGTTCAGAACGTCGTGAGACAGTTCGGTCCCTATCTGCCGTGGGCGTTAGAAATTTGAGGAAAGCTGCTCCTAGTACGAGAGGACCGGAGTGGACGAACCCCTGGTGTTCGGGTTGTCATGCCAATGGCATTGCCCGGTAGCTACGTTCGGACAGGATAACCGCTGAAAGCATCTAAGCGGGAAGCCCCTTCCAAGATTAGATTTCTCCGGGAGTTTAACTCCCCTGTAGGGCCGTTGAAGACTACGACGTTGATAGGCTGGGTGTGGAAGTACCGTGAGGTATTGAGCTAACCAGTACTAATTGCCCGTGAGGCTTGACCATATAATGCGCGATTGCACGATCTCGTGATATCGAATTGCTACATGTGGTGTATAGACCACCGACTTGATATAGACTCAATTATTCGCCGATTTATTTTGAAATAACGCAAACGCGGTATTTCATACCAGTTTGCCTGACGAACATAGAGCTCCGGAACCACCTGATCCCATACCGAACTCAGAAGTGAAACGTTGTATCGCCGATGGTAGTGTGGGGTTTCCCCATGTGAGAGTAGGGCATCGTCAGGCTTTAATTAAAAGAAAAGGGTTATCCGTATGGATAGCCCTTTTTTTTGGAACATAATTTGTGATGCCCTGCTCTCGAGTGCCCAGCCAGCTGTGCTGGCGGGCCGGTGGCCAAAAACCCCATCGTCAGGCCCTAATTAAAATAACCCCACCCCTGAATACGGCTAGTTTTTCTTAACGATTCGGTAAGTCTGGCTGTTTTTATACATCATGTACTCGAAGCCGTTGATCTGACAAAATATGGTGGATTGAAGAAATCGACATACTTATTCGCTAGGGGATACTAAAAAATGAAAATTACTACACAGCAGCGCGCTCTTGCGTTGGCAGTGGGCGTGACTCTGATCAGCGCCTGCGGATCGGATGCTGGCCACGAAGTGGAAGTTGAAGTTGCAATGCCGGTCGCGTCTGAAGTTCAGGGTCAGAAATGGGTTTCCACCATGACCTTCTCGTCCGAATGCGGCGTTGTAATGCAGCTCAATCCGCCCGGTGCGGCATTTGGGGAATCCCGTCCACCGCGAGAGCCGGTCGAAACAGATTGGGAGCGCGTCCAACCAGGATACGTTTTGCTCGAGCCCACTGGGGAAATGGAGTCCTATTTACTTGGGGTTGATAAGGAAATTGCTGGTTCCTATTCCGGCGATTACTACCCAAAGTACACACAACTCCTGCCAAATGGACATCGACTCTACTCTAGCAAAGCAACAACTACAGCCATTCATAATGGCGGCGGAAGTACAACCGGCTGTGTCGAAGAGTATGACGCCAACGGAGAGCTCGTTTGGCGTATCAGTTTGAACAACGATTACATACTAAGCCATCACGCGGTTCGGAAAATGCCGAACGGCAATGTGCTCGCACTAATTTGGCAAAAGTCCTCGGGAGATATCGCATTAGCTCAAGGCCGTAATCCTGAGACATTGCCTGAGGATGGCGACTTCTGGTTTGACATCGTTGCGGAAATCGATCCCATCGCGATGGAAGTTGTTTGGGAGTGGAATATAAAAAATCACCTTATTCAAGACTTCGATCCGACAAAAGCCAATTACGGCGTAGTTGCAGATAATCCAGGTCTAATGGACATAAACATTTTTGATGTTGAGGATGGAATGATTCACCCTGACTGGGTTCATTCCAATGCGATCGACTACAACCCAGAGCTAGATCAGATTGCCGTTTCATTGCGATCTATGAATGAGATAATAATACTTGATCGCAGTACGACACCGCGTGAAGCAGAAGGTCACAGCGGAGGCAGGTATGGGAAGGGTGGCGACATCCTGTATCGATGGGGGAATCCTGTAAATTACGGTCGAGGCACGCCCGAAGACCGACAGTTTTATAACCAGCACGATGTGCAGTGGATCCGCGATGGATTGCCGGGTGCCGGTAATCTTCTGATTTTCAATAATGGTCATCCGGATTTTAGGCCTTACACCACGATCGTGGAACTTGCTCCAGAGATGAACCCAGACGGAAGCTATGTATTGGAAGATGGCCAGCCATACGGACCCGAGGAAATGGCCTGGGAATACAACCCACCTGAGGAAGAACGGTTTTTTGCGAGTTTTATATCCGGTGTTCAACGTATGCCCAATGGCAACACCTTCATTAACGCTGGCGCCGTAGGTATGCAGCGTGAAGTCACTACCTCCGGTGATATTGTTTGGGAGTATGAATACAGGAACGAAAACGGAGCTCCGGATTTCTTTTTCCGTGCCGAGAAGTATCCGCCAGACTACTCCGGCCTTGAGGGTTTGATTTCAAACTAGGAATAGCGATAACGAGTTCGCCGTAGAAGTATATTCGGAGAAATCGTTAGACAGCATCCACAGTTTTTCGTGGATAACGCTGGATGGTTCATCTTGGGAATAAGTGGGGTTCAGATCTCACTTATTCCCCGAGATGATCAAAAAGAAGCTTCCCGGAATGTTGCGAAAGCGAAATCAGACACTATTCTGGTGGCCTGCTGCAATGCAAAAGAGCTTCCTGCTCTCTTGGACCTTTCCTTTGAATCAAATATTTTGCGTTCATGCTTTAAAAGTGTCGTATCTAAGGGATGAAATTGCTCTGGCACTTCCGAGTCATCGCTCACTCTACCGGCCATTTATTTAACCAACGAATTGAAGCGGCTAGGGTATACTGCACGTACGATCGACATTTGTTTTAAGGCTCTTGGGGGGAGCGTGCTATGTTCAATCAATCACGAATTTTACTTTTTGTTTTTACCTTTTTTACTGGCGGGTCGGCAATAGCCCAAGACTCGGTAGAAGATCTCGTCGCGCGCGGCCAAGAGCTCTTCAATACACCTGTGGGTGGTTGTACGATTTGCCACGCAGCCAATGCCCAAGGGCTGGTAGGACCTTCACTTCATTTTGGTCCCTCGCCGGTGAATATCGTCGATCAATTTGTTTCTAATCCGGTCATGATTGTCGTCACGGAAAATCTCAACCCCACCGATGAGGACCTAGTTGCGATCTCGATGTACATTCGCTCGCTTGCGGGCCTAGAACTAGACCCGGAATTGCCCGATGTTTGGCGCGGTGAACTGGCAGCGTTGGCCGCCATTCAGGTTGAAGATGAAGAGTTTGGTAGGAGTGAATACGAGCTGGCTATGGAGCAAGTTCAGCGCTTCGATACTGTTCAAGAAACTTGGGAACGACGTGCAAAAGAAGGTAGCGTTTGGACTGAGTATCCTTCACGCATTGTTGCGCGTTTCGACCCAGGCGAGCCTAAATTTACGCCTGAACTCGGCAAGACCTACTGGTATGAGAACGTTGGTACAACCAGCTCTCCGGCGGTCCTGTTCGACGGCTATGAGCCACCCGCTAGTAACCAACTAGTCGTCGGTGATGCTGCCACACAGGAAATTATCGCGAGCTACATGATTGACGAAAAATTACGCGCGGTTGTGCATACATCGGCGATGTCCAGCGACGGCCGCTGGGCTTATATGGTCGGACCACGAGAGCCGAGCGCAGATGGTACTCCGGATCCCGCCGGATCTACGACGATGCTCAAGCTGGACGCACTGACGCTCCAGCCTGTACTGCAGGTCACAATCGGAGCGACGCTGCATCACGGACAAGTTTTCCGTGACAAGATTCTCTTTGACACCTTCGCGCGTGACCCTGACGGTCTCGGCCTATTTATTTATGACCCAGAAACCGATGAAGTGCTTGGAGGCATTCGCGACATCGACATGGGTGGATATATTTATACGGTCTGGACGGATCAAGATTACGATCGAATCTATGCGATGGTCGAACCTGACGGCTATGCGCCGGGCCGTGGTACCGGTATGCGCGCCGTAACACAGATTTATCACGGCGAATATCAGGCTTTGCGCCCCTTCTGGATCGCAGTAATTAATCCTGATACCTGGGAGGTTGAGGCCGAGTACCCAACACCGGGTTACCGGCCAAACTGGGCCGTAGTCGACTCGGCTAAAGAGCACATTTATGTTGTCAACATGAGCTCAAATACAGCCAAGATTCGCCTCAGCGATGGCGAGGTTGTCTGGACGACAGGTACTGGTATCGGTCCCTACGGTGCCACATTTAATGCTGATGAGACCGAGCTTTGGATTGCCGATAAGGGCGAGGGAGCCCATCACCTTGGCCGAACCATCACTGTTATCGACACTGAGCATGGCCATGCAACAGCTACGCTATTCGGTGGGTACAAGGTTGATCATGTGTTGCTATCGCCCAATGGCAAAGAGATGTGGGCGACAAGTAACGGTGAAGGCCGTATTTACATCTACGATGCCGAGACCAAGGAGCATACCCGCACCATAGATATGCCCGGAAATGGCGACGCCCATGGTTTGATCTGGGTGCATTATGATGAAAATGGCCAAGCGGCGACTGTCCGTGATCAAGGTAACTTCCATAATGGTGTTAACCCCATTCTTGGACGGCCGCTCGACTACTAGTTCGACTGGCCTAGCTGTGAATTCGAGGCCAGTTGTTGAGTCAAGTGCCTAGGCAGGTGATGCAATGACGAGTTACGTGCTACGCATCCGGCAATTGCGCATTCCGAGCCCGGTAAAGCTCGGAATGCTTTTGCTCTTAGGCCTTGCAATTGCGTCATCCTGGTTGGTGTTCCCCTATTTTGTTCAGGGGCAGCAATTGCTGCGAGGTGCCGGTAATGAAAGTCGCTTGATCAAGGCGGAGACGGTATCTCAATACCTAACCCGTGAACTGATCAAGACGTCAAACCTTGAAATTACCGCAACTTTCGCGAGTGACGAATATTTTCAATACGTTGATCGCGCAGCCATGGTGGCGGACCTGCGACCAGACCGGAACCTAATCTTTTTTGTCGCTGAGACCGTCCATACAGGTAGTTTACCGATAGGGCTGCCGTCGGTAACGCTGCGTGTTGATGATAGGGAGTTTCATCCGGTACTCGCCGATGGACCTACCAATGTGGAGCACCACCGCCTTAGCGTATTCAGCTTTCCAAAGCTGGATGAAAATGGCGATGTTATCGATTTAGAATCGGCCGGACGGATTCGTTTATACGTCGCGAGCCCGTACCTCGGCAGTTCCAGTCCCATTACCTTCGCCGGCATTTGGGAAGCTCCATACTCGCTTCCGGAAGAACTTAAGTCCCGTGCAGACATCACGCCTATTGCTATGCTTGCCCTTGGTGCAGGATTGCTGGCCTCGGTCATCACGCCATGTTTGTTGCAACTCGTTGTCGTATTCGGCGGAATCATTGCCGGTTTCTCTACTGTGCCCGGCAAAGAGGGCGTCGACGTTCAGACCATGACGCCGATCATTCGCCGTAAGGTTATGCAGATCGCAATTGCCTTCGTGCTCGGGTTCGTGCTGCTATACGCCCTGGCGGGCGCGCTGATCGGCGCGATTGGGCATCAAGCTCAACTCGTTTTTGCGGAATACAGCCGCCTCGTCGCCATCGTATCGGGCATTCTGGTGATTCTGCTCGGATTCTGGATCGGCTTTCGCGGTACCCGAGAATTAGCCTGCCGTATACCAAATCGTATTGAAATGAATTCGCTGTCGGTCAAAGATATTGCGGGCACTACGCTTGCCTCGATGGGCTATGCATTGGGTTGTACTGCTTGTTTTGGTGGAGCGATTGTCGCTACCTTAATTGTTTATGTTGGCGCCATTGGAAGTGCATCCATTGGTGCAGGCATCATGCTGACATTTGCCATAGGGGTCGCAATACCCTTTTTGCTTGCGGCCTATTACATCACTAAAGTGGATAGCATATTGGTGTTTCTTGCACAGCACTCAAAAGCATTAAGCATCGCCAGTATGGCCATCATTATTACCTTTGGCATGATTCTGGTTACTGATAATTTCCACACTGTCAGCGATATGATTTACCCCTATTTAGGGCTGAGCTAGACCGCTAAGTTGATGAAGCTTCATAGAGCCTTACGGACTATTTTTTTCGTCACAGCGATTTTTCCTAGCCTTGCGCTCAGTGCGGATCTATCGAATCCTTTAAACCTAATGTTTGTCTCCGATGCTGAGGAGAATTTCATTGATGTTATTGATCTCCGCTCCCGTGAAGTAGTCGCTCGTATTGAGACAAAATATCCAGTTGATGACCTAGTCGCGACACCCTTTGCACCGGTACTCATCTACACAAATATAGAGCGCAACCTCGTTAGTCTCTACGACCTCAGAGAACAGCGCCTAGCCATGGAGGTCGAATTACCAATGTCTCCAAGACATATGGTGCTTGATCCTAGTGGTTCGAAAATTGGCTTCAGCGACAGTAAAGATGGCGGGTTTGTGTTGCTCTCGGCCTACAGTGGCAGCATTCTCTTCGAGCTCGAGGATTTTCCGCCGAGCCGCGACGTTCTGTTCGATCCAAACGAAATTGAGATTTTCTACACCAATAGCGCAACAGGATCGGTTGGCATGATCGATTCAAACCTTCGGCAGACATGGGAAATGCAGGTTGCTGAATCAGTTGGTCAAGCGCTGTCCGCTCCTAGCCGCAGTCTCGATGGACGCTACGTTTACCTTGCTAACGAAGACACTGGCGATGTGTATAGCATCAACAAATTTTCCAAAGTCGTCCATTCCAGCTTCAATATCGGTAATGCTCCAGTGCGCCCGTACACGACCCCTGAGGGCGGTTTTCTTTACATGATAGACAAGGTTTCGGGCCGCTTTATGTCGGTGGAACAAAATCGCTTCGAACAGTTTATAGACACAGAGATCGGTCCGGACATCGATCTCGTGACGGTAGGGCGCTTCGATCGGATAAACCTGTTTATGAGCACCGAAAACAGGAACTATTATTTGTTCGACAACTACACACAAAGGCTAGTCGAATCTGGCAAGTTCGAGGATGAGCCCCTAGAAACCTTGGGCTCCATTGACGGGCGCACTGCCTTCGTAGCCTTCCGCGATAGTCCTAGCATTGCCTTCGTCGACTTAGAATCCAATGAGATCAAATACATCGAGGCCACGAAAAACGGCGCTGGCGCTTTTGCAATTGGTATGTCCAACAACGTTTGCCACTGAGTCGAGCAGGATGCGCATCAATTATTTGGCTTCAGCTCAACCCGGAATCATTGCAATGAATTTTCGATCATTTTTTTTGAAATTTCTTGTCTCTGCTTCCCTCTTCTTTTGCCTGTTTGCCGATGCACAACCGGATGAAGGCACCTTGGTCGTTGTTAATCGCGATGGCGGTAGTGTGTCCTTCATCGATATGCAGACAGGGCTGGAAATGACCCGTCACCCAATTGGTGCGCGAGTGCCACACGAACTGGCAATTTCGCCCAACGGACGCACGGTAATCTCGAGCGAGTATGGGACGGGTACCAATCCAGGAACAAAGCTGCAGATATTCGATGTGCCATCGGCCAGTCTGCTTGGAGAGATTGATCTTGGGCCTGAAACAAGGCCGCACAGCTTTGTTTTCCTACCGGATGGGCGCAGAGCGGTTGTCACTATGGAGCTCGCTGGCGCCATTGCGCTGGTCGATATTCTGGATCGCAGGGTCATCGACAGCTTTCCTGTCGGCGGATCCGGAAACCATATGGTGAGGCTGAGCTCCGATGGCAACACAGCTTATGTTGCTGGACGCGGCGGCGTCGGCACACTGTCCATCGTCGATCTGACTGGCGACAACGAATTAGTCGTCATTGAAACAGGCGCGGGAGCAGAAGGGCTCGCCCTAAGCCCGGACGGTAGTGAGGTGTGGGTCGGAAATCGAGGGGCCTCTAATCTGTCTGTGATCGATACGCGAAGCCAAAGAGTTATCGATACAATCGATCTCGAGGGGGCGCCCGTTCGGGTAGAGATATCAGCGGCTGGCCGCGTCGTAGTTCCTACCGGCGGCACGCTCGGTCAGGCAACCGCGCCAGGACTGTCGATTTTTGACCTGGAGACGCACGAGCGGATTGATCGCTACCAAGAGCCTGAAGTAGCCGACGGACCAGGTGGATTTCCCATTCACCTCGTTGGCGAGACATTGATTGCCGGTGATCGGACAGCGGGCTTGGTGCTTGCATTCGATCTGGACAATTTTCCCTCCTCAAAGGTGGTGGCAAGAGGCCTGAACAATCCAGATGGCATTGTTTATTCACCACTGCGGATGAGCGTTTTCTCGCAGTAAGCGAGGATCTAACTTCCGCTCAATTCCCAAGAATCTAAAAATGTCCCATCTGCAATGACGGCTGGGGATTTTTTGTGTGAAAAGTATTCCCCCAGATGATCTAAAGCGGGCTTATACGAATGTTGCGAAAGCGAATTAGGCCGCCGTTATTTTGGAATGCAATGGGGCCAGACGCATGGGTTTGGTCATCGATATCGCCGACAAGGATGCCGTTTAAGTGGACCATAACGCGCGAACCCTCGGCTCTGATCTGGTACCTATTCCACTTTTCTCCGGCAATAACTTCTGCCATTGGCGGAGAGAAATTTATGATGGCTCCGGTACGGTTATTTGGGTTTTCATTGGTGTCGTAAATATTGATTTCATAGCCGTATGCGGCGCCGATGCTCTCGCCACTTTGGTTGCGGATATACACACCGCTATTGGCATCCATGCTCGACCAGAATTCTAGCTCAAGCTCAAAGTCACTGTAGCTTTCCTTTGTAACCAGGTAACTCCCTGTGTAGCCGTCGGCTTCGACATAGTCATCGATAATGTTCCACTGTGCTTCACCAAGGGTGTTGAATTGGTCGAGATCCGAGCCATCGAAAATGCTGATCCAGGATTGGGCGAAGACAAACGGTGAAGAGGTAAGGGCGAGAGTGATTAACACTGATTTAAGCAGATGTTTCATTGTTCGTTCCGCGAAGTTAAAGGAAGCATAAACTGACGGTTTCATCATATAAGCGAAAGGGATTAGATCAAACTTGTTTCAATTGTTGATTCTACAAAATGGGCTGTCTATTCTTGGGGAATAAACCACAACAGTTCTGGAGAAAGCCGTGGAAGAGAGATTGGCAGAAGAATCACAGCGTATCCTGGAAATGATTGCCCCCAATGTCTGGCTAGAAGCGCTTATCGTAGTGCTTTTCAGTCTGATCGTTGCCAAGATAGCCGAACTACTCTTGTTCAACTTTTTCGCCAAACTAATTCGGAAAACTCAGAATAATCTGGACGATAAAGTCCTTATTCTCTTGCATCGTCCTTTATTCACCACCTTCGCCGTCTTCGGCTTGATGATAGCCAGCCGGATACTAATAACCGAGCTGGGTGAAGCTACCTTCAACATCCTGCTGGCCATCCTGAAAACCATCATTATCCTGAGCTGGGTAGGCTTTTTTATGCGAAGTACGGGTGCTGTGCTTTGGAGCATGGAGCGCAACCCAAAACACTTCACCTTTGCCCAGCGTGACACAGTACCTCTGATACGCAACTTGGCGATGGTAGTGCTTGTTCTGGCTGGTGCCTACTCGATCCTGGTTGCCTGGGATATCAATGTCACTGGCTTGGTTGCTTCCGCAGGCATTGTTGGGCTGGCTCTCAGCTTTGCCGCGCAAGACACGCTGAGTCATCTCTTTGCTGGTGTTGCCATTCTGGCCGATAGACCATACAGAATCGGGGACTTTATTGTGCTGGATACGGGCGAACGAGGGGAGGTTACATCGATAGGGTTGCGGAGTACCCGGCTGATGACTCGCGACGATGTTGAGATCAGTATCCCCAATGGTGTGATGGGCAGCGCAAAGATCGTCAATGAATCAGGCGGTGGAGACAGTAATTACCGTATCCGCGCCGCCGTAGGCGTAGCTTATGGTTCGGATGTCGACAAGGTGCTCAAAGTACTGGAAAGCGTCGCGGCTGATACAGAGGGGCTATGTGATGACCCCGCTCCGCGCGCACGTTTTCGTTTGTTTGGCGCATCAAGTCTCGATTTCGAATTGCTCGCATGGATATCAGATCCGTCCATGCGGGGACTGCGGGTCCATGAGCTTAACTGTGGAATCTACGCAGCCTTTAATCGGGAAGGGATACAAATACCCTTCCCGCAGCAGGATGTATGGATTAAGGAGTTACCGACCAATGACGGCGACGATCCACAGCCGTCTGATGCAAGCGACCAATAATCGGGACTAGGCCACCCCTTATTCGGGGGTATTAATTTCCAGCCAATCCCCTATGAAATCAGCTATTTCGCTGCTGTTGAGTTCCAGCATCATCATGTGACCGTTTCCGTCGAGTCCTACTTCCTCCATACGCACGTATTCAGTCTCCACCCCGGCCTGGTTTAGCCAATTTGCCAGACAATGGTCATAAATGCGGTGATAGCTTCCCTCTCCATTGAGAAAGAGCACAGGTATATCAACTAGATTCACAAGCTGTTTCGCGGGTTCTTGCTGCCGGTAACAAGGAACCAAGTCTGGACCCTCAGCTTGGGCTTGGAGTTCCAAATTGAACTCAGATGGATCACTTATTCTAGGTTCGTAGCTAATTGGTAAGTTACTGACGCCCCAAGGCAATCCGCCGGTATCACGGTAGGCAACTTCGGTGGTATCGACGCCTCGGATAGGTGGAGCAGCGGGTTCAGATGTCACGATAGCTTTCACAAGGTCTGGTCTTTGATCCGCTATGTTCCAGCCAAAACGACCGCCCTGAGAGTGCGTGAGAAGAATGACCGGCTGGTTTATCAGGTCTAGCAAAGCGATATTGGCACTCACGGCCAGTTCGTCCTGGCCAACACTTAAGAACTGCACTTGGCTTCTCATATATTCATCCATGATCGGATCGCCCATGAGACCAGTTCCAGGCCATTGTGTCTGTTTGTCCGCTTGCGGGTAATCTGCTCGCGTTGCGTTGGCGGTAAATATTCTCTCCACAGTAGCGCCTGTGCGAATTGATAATTCTCCATCCACTCCGGGCACATATTGGGATCGGCCACGTGCCGGATAATCCTGAACGTAGACTACATATCCCATATCCAAAAAATTATAGGCCCAACCCGGCCGGCCATCGGGGGTCTGAAGGTAACCAACACCTGTTTGACCATTGCCGTGCAAAAAGACTATGGGGTAGGGGTGCTTGATTTCCTTGGGAACCATTACTTCCACGTACATGGCTCCACCCATGGTTTCCTGACCGGGCTCTCCTACATAGTCACCGCCAACGTAAAAGAAGCCTCTTTCGGCAATATTCTCTGTCGATACTCTGGGAATAGAGTCAGGCGGCGCTTGAGCAATAGAAAGACTGCAAAGGAAAGCAGAGAGTGCAGTAAGTAGGAAAATCCTCATGTCTGGCTCCTTAGTAGTTTTGCTATTCCCAAGCCGAATAGACAGGCTTGCCGACAAACAATTCAGGCCTAGCCCCTTCTTTGGGTTCGTACTTCTGAACACGACCATTTCCCACTTCGGCGATATAGAAGTTTCCTTCCTGGTCCACACTCATTCCGTGCACGCCCCATTGTGCTCCAGGAAAATCTCCGAAGGTGCCCCAGGAATAAAGGAAGTTTCCGTCAAGGTCATAACCCAGTATTTTTGTGGTCGCTCTGTCGGCAGCCCAGAGAACGCCATCTGCACCAATATAAATCAGGTGGATGTCGGTTGGTTCTGGTCCAAAGCTCCACTCATCCAGATATTCGCCATCTTCTGTAAATACCTGAACTCGATTGTTGGCTCTGTCGTTAACGAAAACACGTCTGGATTCCGCGTCGACTGCAATACCGTGCACATTATTCATATAACCCGGACGGGTTTCGTTGGGTGGGTCTCCAGCTTGGCCCCACTCCATCAGGTAATTGCCGTCATGATCAAATTTAACAACTCGGGTATTCGCATAGCCATCTGCAACAAACATGGCATCAGGCAAGAAGGCGATAAAAGTGGGGCGTGAAAAATGTGAATCGTCATTTCCGGAAACGTTGGGTTCACCTATGGTTTGCACCAGTTCTGAGCCGTCATTGGTAAATTTAAACAGGGCATGACGGTAGTCATCCACCACCCAGAGGTGTTTATCTGGATCGTAGGGATTCATTGCAAGAGCATGAGGACGGCGAAATAAGCTATCCCATTGGGTCCATTCTTCGATAATTTCACCCTCGCGATTAACCACTATCAGGCAATGCTCCCAGTTGTGGTCTACACCAGGTGTCCCTCTGTCAGTATCCTCTCCATCAAGAGCACCAGGCAGGCTCGATCTCGGCCCCACTGAGGCATTTCGCCAGGGTAATTGCGCGACAGGAAATGAAAGGGCAGGCCCGGCATCGGGATAAACAGTCTGTGCAGGCCGGTCGATATTGGGCAGTTCGCCTCTGTGGAGAAGGTAAATTCTGTCGGGACTTTCGGCAAAAACGCCCTGGCCAGCGCCATATGTCCAGTTCTGATGGCCATCTAGTTCGGCAATGTCTTGCGGCCAATCAGCAGCTACCTCATAGGGTCCAAACATGTCTTGGCCGCCCTTTTGATTGGGAACCGCAGAGTGGGTATTCGCAGGAGTCTGGGAAAACACCTGCAGACTTGAAGCTAATAGCGCCAGTGCAAAGAGTGATATACGCATAGATACTCCCCCAAATTGTTAGCCTATTGTTATAAATTGATCTGAGAAAAGAAAGGGTTATGGATTCCACCGCCCTTTAAATTGGCGTCGACCGGTCGAGCTGGGTTTAAGCTTCGCTGCGCAAGATACCCTGAACCACTGGTTTGCCGGTTTTGCCACCCTGGCTGATGCCTATACAGGATCGTGGCCGCACCCTTCGGCTTTATATCTTTGATTGAAAGAGCTAATAGCGTTAGGGTTACTAGTTCGTTCTTGCTATAAAAATAATAGGGTTCGATAAAATGCAGGATATGAATTCCTATCTAAGTCGAAATCTGGGGCAAAGCCTTTCTATCTGGGTCATGACCTTTGCTCTACTTCTAGCTATGCAGCCGCAGATAGCGCAAGCCTTTGATGGCCAGATAAATATTAGAAATAACACCGGATATGACATCTACAGTGCATTTGTTAGCCCAGATGGCTCAAATGGCTGGGGAGAAGATGTACTCGGAAATGGAGTTCTAGAAGATGGTGAACAATTTAGTGTAGAGCTAAATGGCTACGACTCATCTGTGTTTGATGTAAAGCTGGTGGACGAAGATGGTGATGTCTATCTTTTTGAAAATGTAGACGTACTTTTCGAAGACATTGTCGCCAATATAGATCATCTCGAGCCCGGTCTAAATGAGAGTATCTCAACGGGCAGCTTTGAAGGTTATATCGATGTCACCAACGATACCGGCTATGACATTTATTATCTTTACGTGAGCCACGAAGATTCCAGCAGCTGGGGCGAAGACGTGCTGGGCAGTGAAATCCTTCCCTCGGGGGAGTCTTTTTGGGTCGACCTGGATAACTATCCAAGCTCAATTTTTAATGTGCGCGCTCAAGATGTGGATGGTGATACCTATACGGTGAATTCGATTGATGCAGCGACACAGGATCTGACTCTTACTCTGGGGCATCTGGACGGTGCGACGGGCGGTAATTTCAGCGGTTATATCGACGTCACCAACGACACCGGCTATGACATCTATTATCTGTACGTGAGCCACGAAGATTCCAGCAGCTGGGGCGAAGACGTGCTGGGCAGTGAAATCCTTCCCTCGGGGGAATCCTTTTGGGTCGACCTGGATAACTATCCAAGCTCAATTTTTAATGTGCGCGCTCAAGATGTGGATGGCGATACCTACACAGTAAATTCGATTGATGCAGCGACGCAGGATCTAACACTGACCTTGGCGCATCTAGGCGATGGGGCGGATGGTGACTTCAGCGGCTATATCGACGTCACCAACAGCACCGGCTATGACATTTATTATCTGTACGTCAGCCACGAGGATTCGAGTGGCTGGGGTGAGGATGTACTGGGCAGTGAAATTCTTCGATCCGGCGATTCCTTTTGGGTCGATCTGGACAACTATCCAAGCTCTATTTTCGATGTCAAAGCGGAAGATGAAGACGGAGACACCTACACAATATTTGGCATTGATGCCAGTATCGATGATCTAACGCTGACGCTGTCAGATCTAGACTAGCTGTCTAGCTCGACAAGAACGAATCCAATAAGAGAGATAAGATGAGACGACGAAGTAAAGAGCTGAATATTTTTTCCATGTCAGCTCTCGATCTGTTTGCTTCGGCGATGGGCGCCTTTATTCTGATTACCCTGATTCTTATGCCCTACTATTTGAATCAATCAGATGCGCCGACTCCAGACGATGGATTTGGTCCACAGTGCCCGGTATGTCCAACGCCGGATCCGGTGGAAGCTCCGCAATGTCCGCCAATAACCAACCAGATTCAGATTGCAGATAATCTGCTCGTCTTTGTGATGTTTTGGGATTCTGAGTCAGATATCG
>Ga0209557_1000041_pt1 | contig 89686 bp, 78 predicted proteins | sample SaaInlV_120m_DNA_4_FD_184672 | JGI IMG/M metagenome (GOLD analysis project Ga0209557, IMG submission 184672) | Marine microbial communities from expanding oxygen minimum zones in the Saanich Inlet - Saanich Inlet SI074_LV_10m_DNA (SPAdes) (version 2) | ecosystem: Environmental > Aquatic > Marine... | reverse complement strand
CAGCGTGATGAAGCCGACAGGACCCTTAGGACTATTTTGCAAGTTGAGCCAAACAATCAGCAAGCTAGGTACCTTCTATTGGCGCCCTGGTTCACCGTGCTTCTAGCAGATGAAGAAATGCCCGTTCATATTCAGGAGGAATTCATTCGGCTTGAAGGAAGTGCCAGAGATACCTTAGATGCTTGGTTAGCCGCCAATGTCGGTGAGATGCTTAAAGTCGTTGAGTTGGATTCGGAGCTGGCTGCGGTGCTGCCGTCGGATCCCTGGTATGAAGCTAGTGTTAAATTGCGTGCTGACTGGCGCATTAAGGTAACCACTCCAGAGTATCAGCCGCGATTGGCGAACGAAGCAACAGCTCTTGTTGATAGTGCGATTGTTTTTTCGCGGGATATTCAATTTTACTCGTTACGCATGCAATCGACCCTGTTGGCTGATGATGTAATTAGTGCTGTTGAAACAGCTCGCCACCTGATATGGCGAATTGAGCAGGATGTGTCTTCCGAGCAGAATTCTGAGATCTCAATGGACTCTTATAACTACAGGATCAGTCAGATTGAGCAAATAGCAGAACTTATCTCGACGGTTGAAGCAGACCCAAGATTACCGGGATACAGTGTAGAAAGCCTTGAGAAATCTCTGGATGATCTTCGGATGATATTGTGATTTTGATGGAATAAAGGTGAAAAGCTTGCCTCAAGAGCTTTTTCAAGTTCCAAGCTGTTTAATTGTGTATCGGGGAAAAGAATGAAAGGCGTCTCGATCAGACTCGAAAAATCTGCGTGGGGGTGTATTAAATAAATCACCAATTTGGTAAGTTTAACTGAATGTTATCAGGCTATTCTCTTAGGTAGAGTGCGCTCACCGTAAAAAGCCTCGAAGTAGCTACCGTTGGCGACACCAAGCTTTCCCCAGCTGCGAATAAAAAGGATGAATTCGGAAACACATTCAATAACTCAGGGGATTAACTCAATGAAATTAAAAACTTTATGCAGCTCTGCTGTTGTTGCATCGTTGCTGATGCCGACAGCCTATGTGATTGCGCAAGAATCTAGCGCCACGATCGAAGAAGTACTAGTAACAGGCCGGAAGCGTGAAGAAAGCTTGACCGACGTACCGGTTTCGATTTCAGTATGGTCAGCTAACAACCTTGAAGAAGCTGGTATTGCCAGTCAGCAAGAGCTATTCGATTCTACTCCAGGCTTATCTTTTGATACAGCTACTGGAGATCGAAACTCAGCTCAGCCCGCGGTGCGTGGTGTTCAGTCCAATGAAATCGCAACCACTCAGCAGAAAGTAAACTCTTTCATCGATGGCTTGCCAATGCTTGGCCAAGTAGGTTCGCTTACTTTTCAGGGTATTGACCAAGTTGAGATTTACCGTGGCCCACAAAGTGCCGCATTTGGTCGCTCCACCTTCGCAGGTGCCATTAACTACGTTACGGCCGACGCTACCGAAGACTTTGAAGCGCGTGTTTCAGCGAAAGTTTCCGATCTCGGCGGAAACGAAGTTGGCCTGGCTATTTCTGGCCCACTCACAGATAACTTAGGCTACCGCCTTTCTTATGTTAAAGATGAGTTCACCGGTCCAGATGAGTGGACTGCCACTGATGGCACGGAGATGGGCACTCAAGAAACTGCAACTTTCAATGCGAAGTTGAATTTCCAGCTTTCTGACACCGTTTACGGCGAAATCATGTATATCAACGTAGATCAGGAAGATGGCGCTGCGGCTAGCTGGGGGCTCGACCCGACGCAATGCTCCGGTGACTCTGGAGTATTTATCAACTCAATGGGTGCACGACCAGAACTATTCTCTGGTTCATTTGATTGTGATATCGATATCAGTCCAATACGTCGAAACCATGATGTATTCGGACAGTTCGTGGAAAACTACGATCCAGCTGATTTCGGTGGCATGACCCTTGACGCCTATTTAGATCAAACTGATGCCTCTGACGTAACTTATGAGCAGATTTTGCTCGGTCAAACCGTGGACCCCATTGCAACAACTACACGTGATCGTTTTCAAGGCGAATTGAACTTTGAAATTGGCGATAGCTTGCTGACCTTCCTTGGTATGAAGAATGACGAATTCTATCAGCGTTGGATTGATTCAGACTACAGCGATAGCACCGCAGTTATCAACGGAGGCATGATTGGTATGAATACCGGCAGCATGTCTGATCCAACTGATATCGAAGAAACCTATTTTGAAGTTCGCTGGGCATCCCCAGAGACTGAGAGACTTCGTTATACGCTCAGTGCATCTCAATACGAGTATGATTTTCTGACCAATGTTTATTTCAACTATGGTGCGTTGGCATATGGGTTGATTAATGAGACAACTGGAGAGCCTGTAAACCCAGCTAGAAATCTGATTATCTCTAACTCAACTTCAAACCAGGGTGCATCTTTTGGTGTTCAGTATGATCTAACAGACCTCACTACGCTTTCTGTTGAAGGCCGCTATCAAAGTGATGAAAACTGTGGCGCGGACGAGGTGAACAACTTGAGTGCCTGTACCACTACGAAGTCCTTTGCACCGCGTGTTGCATTGAATCATTCTCTGACGGATGACAGCAGTGTCTACATTCAGTATTCAGAGGGTACTAACCCGGCTGGTATTAATATCGCGTACGCAAACCCAGGTTTTGTTGAAGCTCTGCAAATCGCCAGTGGATCTATCGCAGTTCCCAATCTTGCTCCAGACGGTGTAACGGTTCCTGTAAATGCTGGCACTACCTACAACGGTGTAGGTGGCAACCCAGAACCCACGGTTTCTTACGATGCATCGCTCTATGAAGCCTATGACGAAGAAGTATTAACCAACTGGGAGATTGGTTATAAGGGCACTTACGCTAATCAGCGCGGTAGCATTACAGCTGCGGCCTACTATATGGATTGGAAGGATTTAGTATCTGCGGGTAACCTCAACTGGGGTGATAACACTGCAATTGCTGATGGCGGCGCATACGATGGCTGGAACGCGAGCGGTGGTTGGGATGCTTTCGACGGCACTCGGACATTCTGGAATACTGGTGATGCAGAGTTTTTTGGACTCGAGCTAGCTACTTCATTCGTACTTGACAATATCTGGACTATCGGTGGAAACCTGTCTCTTACCGAAGCGACTTACAAAAGCTATTGTTCGGTAAACGGCGTTAACTATAGTGACTCCGGTACGCCAGGCGGTGCTCCGATCTTCGATATCCTCACTCCGGATGCAGATGGTGTTGAAGCGAACTGTGCATTAGTCGATGGCAATGACATCCCTCGTACTTCTAATGTCAAAGGTTCTTTTGATGTAACGGCTTCTTTACCGAATGATGTCTTTGGAATGAGAACTAGTATACGAGCCGATGTTCGTCATACTGGAAGCAGCTTCGAAGATGACTTTAATCAGATCGATAACCCTGCCGTCACTACAATTAACCTGTCAGCGAATTTACGCAATGATGACGGCTTGGCAGTACGGGTATTTGTTAACAACTTAGCAGACGAAGATTATCCTTTGAATGTTGATGTTAGCAACTTCTACTCTGATACAGCGGCCCCAGCTGGTGGTTGGCGTGTAACCCCTCGTCGCCCTCGCGAGCTTGGAGTGTCGGTTAGCTACGAATTTTAGGATGTAATTGCATAGTTAAGCATTAGTTTAACTATCCAGACTAGACCTCCTGCGGCGAAAGCTAAGGGAGGTTTTTTTATGGCCTGGATATCATGATCAGTGCATTGCGAGATGGATCGTATCTGAGACGCACTGGTTTGACGCCAGGCGGAGATTTACAGAACTCTTTTAGCCGCCCCCTACTCACTCCAAGGAAGCGGAGACTCGCGCCCCATGTCTATTCTCACAAAGAGTCATCTGTGCCAACGAAAAAGGACTCCGAAGAGCCCTTTTGAGGTTGATGCAGCAGATAGAAGAGTTACCTTTGGGGTCGAGCTCCTCCGGGAGGCCCATTTGGTGGCCGGCAGGGGTGAGCATTACCTTCTATTGTGGGATCGCATACATAGACTGAATCCAAATATCTTCCCCATTCTTCAATTTCAGAATCGTTGATGGAGTATTTCCAAATCTTATTGATAACGTAAAGTTGCTCATTTCCGACAATAGTTTTTACCATTGTCACCAGTTCGGCGCCATCAGCACGGGTGCAATTTTCCATCCACTGCGCCATTGAATACCCGTTTTCTTGGGCTTCTTTGGTGAGCCTCACGCTGTGTTCAGCACAGCTACTTCCCTGAGTTCTAAATTCATAGACCTGCCTAGCGGAAGTGACGCCAAGGGTTGTGAGAAATCTTTCGGTTTGCAGAGCTTCTTCCCAGTCTTGGGGTTCCTGCCCTGTGGGAAACATAAAGGTGTCGACCTTCGCATCTGTTGTCCGATGATAGGGATACCACTTTGAGGGTTGTTGCAGAATTAATGTTTCCTTGTCGACATCCGGCAATTGGGCTTCTCTGGGCGCGGCCATGCCACCCATACCCTGCGCGATTGCTGTTTGCAGCGTAAAGAGCAGTGGTAGAAATAGAATAAAGCGAGCCATTGTCACCCCAGTTTTTTTTAATACTATCATCATGTTGTAATTCTTAAGCTCTGACTCGGATTTTGCAACTCTTCGCCGGCGAGTACGAATAATATTTGAAGTTTAGCCTCAGTTCTGCGGCCGTCCACCTTCCGGAGGCGCAGGGAGAACTTCCAGAAGCTCTTCCTCAGATATGCCGAGTTTTTCTGCTGCATCAGAAAAATTCGGTGGAGGTCCACCAAGTGCATCAATAAGCTCGTCTTCGGTTATGCCTAGTGTTTTAGCGGCTTCAGAGAAATCCGGGGCGCCGCCTCCGCCCATCCCACCGCCTGGGGGCTGTGCTAAAAGGCTAGGGCTGAAACTCGCCAGACTCAATGCAATGAAAGCAGTTAATAGTATTGATGTAGCTCGCACAGCTATCTCCTTAATTTGAAATCGGTCTGGAGTATGTCAAATTCCTTTGGCCAAAGCTTATGGAGATGAGAGATTACACATTTATTCCTATTTTTTTCCAAAGTCCGCTCCTGACTACTCAGAGTGATACTTGGTCGGAATTACCCTTTGCCTCGGGGCAGAGAGCCTGAGGTTATGAGCCATCTACGGCCGCATCGATAATAAAGAATGGTTTAGCGCTGCGCCCTAGCTAGGTCGACGCCTTCAATATAGAGCAGCAAATCCACTAAGTGAGTTGGACCGAAGGAGTCGTAACCGAAGGAGCGCATATCCAGTGTGGTGATGCCTTCAAATCCTATTCGATAGCCTCCCCAGGGATCGTCGCCAGCCCCAACCTTTGAGGCTTCGATCGCAATTTCTTTGGTGATACCGTTCAAGCTCAGATTGCCCCGAACTGTCATGTTCCCATGGCCTTTATCCTCAACAGAGGTACTAACGAATTTTGCGTAGGGGAAGTTTTCTACATCTAGAAATCGAGTTCCCAGAATGTTCGCGTCTCTTTGTGGATGGTTGCTATCGAGACTTGTGAGATCTATATCAACATTAATAGAAGCGGCTTCTATGTCATCTTCACTGTAGCTAAAGCTTCCTTCAAAACTGTTAAACCCGCCGGTTAGCCAGCTAATACCTAGATGTCTGAATTTGAAGTTGATTGCGGCGTGCCCACCTTTGGTATCAATAATAAAGTCAGCCGCAAAGGCAGGGGAAAGCACTCCGACACTAAGTAGAGCTGAAAAGAAAAAACTTTTAAGTAGTTTCGGGCCGAAATTCAAAGTTTTCCTTCCTCGGGAAAGCAGTATTTGTCTATCAATGCAGAATTTTCACACATCGATTTTGACTGGGGCTGAATTGTTGCATGCCCGTCAGATTAGTCCGCGTATAGAAATATTAATAAATGCAAAAGAGCGAACTGACGCTAGGTCATAATTAGCCGCCCTTTGCTCGCATAGAGTCAAAGGAAAGGATGCTGTCATGCTCTCTCAAGCTCCAAAGCGCCCAGCAGCCAGCCAGCATAGGTAATGCTGCGAAGAACAGCAGGTTGGTGCCGGTCCATGGGTCAAAATAGCGTTCGTAGGTGCTTAGGCTGGAAATTAGGTGCATGACAAAGATCGCCATGTATGAGTATTTCTTCGCGGCGCCAGCCAGAAAGGCGAGAACCACAACCATCTGGATTGCCCCTATGATGTAGGAGGCCGTCACGCTGAGGGAGTCAATCATGTAAAAAGCAGCAAAAACCCTGGCGGTATGCTCGGGGTTTAATAGCTTGTCGATTGTCCACATAATAAAAACTGATGCCACACCGACTCTTATTAAAAGAAGTGCTATCGCCAATCTGGAATCCAAATTTTTCTCTGTCATGGTTTTCCCCAAAATTTATTTAGTTGTTACCTGGCTCAATATCTCCACCGCCTGATTCGGTTCTGTCGCCCGACAGGCAAATATTCCAGGTCATATCTTTCTTAGTTTTATCGCTATGCCTAGGTTGGTTTGTTAGTCGAATCGAAAACCGGGTGTCGATTCGGATATCTTTATTTCATCCTCATTCATTTCTGCAGAGATGTGTTCGAACAAAGGTGTGGAGAGATATCGCTCGCCAGTATCGGGCAGCATGCAAAGAATATTGCTGCCCTCAGGGGCGGAACGTGCGACTTCAAGAGCTGAAGCAAATGTGCCACCGGCAGATATACCGACAAAAATTCCTTCTTTCTGAGCTAGGTCGCGGGAGCCTTTAAGGGCGTCTGGCCCAGCCACCCTTAGTATTTGATCGAAAAGCTGTTGGTCTGCAGCATCCTGAGTAAGCTTGGATATAAAGTCTGGTGTCCAGCCTTGCATGGGGTGAGGGGAAAATGCGGAATGACTTGCGGGCCCTGGTCCTTCAGAGGCCGGCTGAGGTTCTCCGCTTCCTAGGAGGGAGGCATTTTCTGGTTCGCAAACAATGATTTTGGTTTCTGGGCTTTTTTCCCTTAGCACAGATGCAACTCCTTTTAGAGTTCCGCCCGTGCCGTAACCTGTTACCCAATAATCCAGCTGTGTGCCTTCAAAGGCAGACAGAATTTCTGGAGCTGTAGTATTAGAGTGCATCTCGGCATTTGCTTCATTTTCGAATTGGCGAGCGAGGAACCAGCCGTGTTCTTCCGCCAGCTCAATGGCTTTGGCAAGCATGCCGCTTCCTTTTTGAGCAGCGGGAGTCAGAATAACTTTGGCTCCGAGGAAGCGCATAAGTCGGCGGCGTTCGACACTAAAGCTTTCCGCCATTGTTACGACAAGGGGGTAACCCTTCTGCGCGCATACCATAGCTAGTCCGATACCCGTATTGCCGCTCGTGGCTTCAACTACGGTCTGCCCCGGCTTCAATGTGCCACGGCGTTCAGCATCTTCTATAACCCCCAGCGCAAGTCGGTCTTTGACCGACCCCATAGGGTTAAAGGCTTCAGATTTTACGTATAGATTGACATGCTCAGGAGCTAGGCGGTTTATCTTCACAACCGGCGTATTGCCAACAGTTTCTAAAATATTGTTGTGCAGTTTTGCCATGGCGTCTGCCTCTTTTCTTATGTGGGCTGGCAATACTAACGCCTTGCTCTATTGCTGAATACTGCAAAAAGGCAAGAGGTGTTCAGAGTAGTTCGATATAGCTGGAGTGGATCTTGATCAGGCGCTGTTTGTAGAGCCCGCTGATGGCGCGCTTAAAATTCTTCTTGCTCACACTAAACTCTTGGAAGATATCTTCCGGGGCGCTTTTGTCTGACAACTCCAGTCGGCCGCCGGCGAGTTTCAGTTTCTCCAAAATCTCATTGCTCAGTTCATCTCGCGTCTCTTTATCTAGCGTGTTGATGCTGAGATCAATCCGACCATCGTCGCGAATATTCTGGATCCAGCCTTTCATCTTGGTGCCAAATTTAAGAGGCTGGGAAAGCCCCTCATGATAGATAAGCCCGAGGTGGGTACCATCGATGACCGCCTTATATCCCAGTTCCGATTTTGCGGCGATGAGAAGCTCAACTTGTTGGCCCTTTTTTATCCATTGGTTGGCTTCTTCTTCCAGAAAATGATGCAGCAGCGTGGTGGCAACCACTCGTCCGCTCTCCTCATTCAGGTAAGCGTAGACAACATAGCTACCACCCTCTCTTACGGGGTAGGCCTGTTCAGAGTGCGGTAGCAGTAGATCCTTTGCTAGCCCCCAATCGAGGAAGGCGCCAAATTTTCCGGTAGAGAGAACCTTGAGAAAAGCGCATTCACCGACACTGATAGTCGGTGTTCTTAGTGTCGCGACTAGTTCGTCTTCCGAGTCTAAATAGAGGAAAACATCTAGACTGTCACCGACTACGACATCCTTGGTTTTTTCTTCCGTCGGCAACACCACAAAATCAAAAGATCGATCACCCAGCCCTTCAGATTCGAGATCGGCACAATCCAAACGAAGACCAGCTGTGCCTATGTCGGTGACTTGTAGGCGGTTTATTTGGCCCAATCCGGGTTGTTGAGACATAGTGATATCTGGGTTAGTTTTCAAATTGGCCGGTGCGCAGCAAAACCAGAGTGCAAGCTCGCTCGGTCTCAATGCCCGCTTCACGCAGAGCTGCTTCAACAGCTGAAGATTCAGTGCCGGGATTAAAAATCGCCCGTCTGGGACTTAACTCCAATATTGCCTGGAGCTGGTTGTCCAGTTTCTCCGGGCTTATGTAAATAGTTAGAGTATCTACCTTCACGCCGATTTTGCTGAGCGAATCAACAGCACTGACTTCGAGTACCTCGGAATACTTGGGAGTTACCGGGATGACCGAATAACCCTCTTGCATAAGGTTTTTCTGAGCCATATAGGAGTAGCGGCTGGGAGTCTGACTGGCTCCCAATATAGCGACGGTCATCTTAGCGATTATCTTAGGCTCTGAAGTAGGGCATTGCCCTGAAGTAGGCTGACTGCGTGTGCCAACTGAACGTCGTCGATGTCTGACAGAGTTTCCCGGAGTCCGAGCAACTCGGGGCCAGTGGTTTCGTTGTTATTCAGATGACCGGCCAAGCTGGCTTCCGTAAGAGGATTGTCCTCTCTGTCCCAGCTGACGATGCCCTGATCAACTCGAATATCAGGGTAAATTCCCTGAGCCTGGATCGACCTACCGGATGGAGTGAAATAGCGAGCAATAGTCAATTTAATAGCACGAGTATCATCAATGCTAAGTACTTCCTGCACCGAGCCTTTGCCAAAGCTGATGTCGCCTAAAACCAGTGCGCGTTCGTGATCCTGTAATGCACCTGCCACAATTTCTGCGGCCGAGGCTGAGCCTCTATTGATTAGTACTATTACTGGTAGTTCGGCGGCCTGTGCGCCAGGTTTGGCGTAGAAAGATTGATTCGCTGATTCGATTCTTCCCTTGGTGGAAACAATCAAACCAGAATCCAGAAACATATCTGCGATATCCACTGCGGAGCGGAGTAAACCGCCTGGGTTATTGCGCAGGTCCAATATCAGGCCGGTTAGCAGAGGATTGTTCTCCAGTAATTCGGCGAGATCTTGCTCAAATTCGGCACTGGTATTTTGTTGGAATTGCGTAATTCGCAAATAACCGACATCTTCGGCCACTACGCGCGAACGAACGCTCTCCAATGCAATGCGTTCTCTGATCAGCTCCACCTCGATGGATTGTTGCTCACTTAGTCGGTCTAACCTTAATGACAATTTTTCTCCAGATTCCCCTTCCAGTCGGCTAAGGGATTGACGGAAACTAAGACCTTCTATCGATTCGCCATTTACTTCAAGAATAATATCCCCAGCTTGGATGCCGGCGCGAGCCGCTGGACTGTCATCCATAGGTGTGACGATAGTGAGGAAGTTGCCTTCCATGGTGAGTTCGACACCGATACCGGAAAACCGACCTTCGGATGCGTCTTCAAGTTCGTTTATACGCTCTAGATCGAGGAACTCTGAATGGGGGTCCAGCTCGGTTAACATGCCCCAGACAGCCATCTCAAAAAGTTCGGCGTCATCCAGCTCTTCTACATAAGCCTGCCGCAGTTGTTCAAACACTCTGACAAAGACGCGTAAATCCTCCAGAGACATCTGCCCAACTTCCTCGTCTGGCGTGTCGGCTTCCTGCGCAAATAGCAGTGGTGCCATCACTAACAAGCAAGAGATCGCCAAATTTTGTATTTTTTTCTTCATATATTTATGTCGTAGGCAGCTCGGATAAAAAGTGATTTAGCTGCACCAGCTAGCTGGATTTGTCGGTTCGCCGTCTTTTCTAATCTCAAAATATAACCCCGGATCGCGCTGTCCGCCACTATTGCCTACCTGAGCGATCATTTGCCTCGGCTGAACCCAGTCACCTGCTTCGACGAAAAGCGATTGATTGTGACCGTAGAGAGTAAGGTAATCGTCATTGTGATCGATGATAACCAGCAGTCCGTAACCTCTTAGGTAGTCAGAAAATACGACGCGGCCATTGTGCACCGATCTGACAGGAGAGCCCATGTCCGATTCAATCATGACACCATCCCAGCGAATACTTCCGGTTCGCACGCTACCAAAAGAGGCTAGTAGGTCCCCCTGAGCGGGCCAGGTGCACTGACCGCGAATTTCTGTGAAGGCTATTTGCTCCGGCTCGATAGCAACCTCCGCCATGGTTACGGCGATATTGCGTACCAGGGTTTCCAGCCGTTCTCGGTTCGCTTGGTTGGCGGCTATTTCTTCTTGAGTATTGGCAATGGATTGCTCCAATTGATTCAGTAGGCTTTCCCTTTCATCCAAATGGTTTTGCAATGACACTCTGGCGCTGCTGAGGTAGTTCAGTAATCCCTGCTGGTGTCGCAGTTCTTGTGTACGTGAGATTTCTGCTTGCTCCAGCTCTTCGGCGGTCTCTTTGTATTCATCTATCTTTGCCTGTCGATTAGTCGCGAGCTGCTCGTAGTAGTAGAGCATCCTGCCAAAGAGTGCCGGATCTTCCTGGTTGAGAATGAGCTTTAGTGGCTCCTGTCCGCTACTTCGGTAAATAGCTGCAATTTCCTCCCTGAGGCCGGATTCTTGTTCTTCGCGTTGTTGTTGCAGGCGCTCAACTTTATCCACCAGTCCGGATAGAAGATCTTCGGATGCCGCAATAGACCGCTCGGTATTAAATATCTCGCGGTGATTCTGGGCCAGCATGAGCTCCTGTTCTTGCAGTTGTTGTTCGACCTGATCCACCTGGCCGCGGTAGCTATTCAGATCAGTCTGCAATTCTTCAAGCTCTCTTCGCAAGTCTTCGAGCTCAGCCTCAGATTGAGACTGAACACCAGAGCTTGTGACAAAAATGGCAATAGCGAGTAGAAATTTAGACATGCTTAACGCAGGGTCGGAAACTGGAGAGGAATCATGGCTATTCGTACTGCATCATTCAAGAAAAGTTATTGTCTGTGTATACTTGCGCGCCCCAGATAATCTAGAGCAAGCAACTTGGAATTTTTTGTTTTTATCAGTGAGCAATGGCTTTTAGTTAGTATTTTGCTAATCCTGATCTACTCCTTCATTTGGCGGGAATCTTCTAAAGGTGGTCCCTCAGTTTCTTATCATCAACTGACACAGGCGGTGAACGCTGAAACAGCCGTAGTTGTTGATCTTCGGGATGAGAAAGAATTCAAAGCCGGCCATATTGCAGGAGCGGTGAATATCCCGCATAGCAAAATGGCGTCTCGTGCTGACGAGCTTGAGTCTAATAAGGAAAAGCAAATTATCTTGGTAGATAAATTTGGACAGCACACCGGAGCAGTGGGAAAACATCTGCAATCCCTAGGTTACAGCGCTGCGAGGCTCAAGGGTGGAATGGCTGAATGGCAGAGTAGCAACTTACCGCAAGTGAAGAACTAGAATTTCGCAGTTAGAAAAAAACAGAGCTAGATACTATGACGGACACAACAGACTCTTCTGAAGGCGCAGCTAAAGCTGATGAATCGGCGCCTCAATTTGGTATAGAACGTATATACGTAAAAGATATTTCTCTTGAATCACCGAGGGGCCAAGATGCCTTTAAATCCTGGAAGCCGACCATAAACTTGGATATCAATACCAAGCAGACAACTCTTCAGGAAGGTATTCACGAAGTGGTGTTGACACTTACGGTAAATGTCAGAGAGAAGGACACGGATGCACCATACTTTTTGGTGGAAATTCAGCAAGCTGGATTATTTCGCACAGCGAATATTCCGGATGCAGAGATCCGTCGGTTGTTGGCGACGGTAGGCCCTTCTACACTATTCCCTTACGCTCGTGAAACGGTGGATAGCATGGCAGTAAAAGCTGGCTTCCCGCCTCTGCAGCTGGCGCCAATCAATTTTGAAGCAATGATGAAGGCAGCGGTTCAAAAGCAAAGCCAAGTGGCACCTGCTTCAGATACCATTCAATAAAAGACCTGATCTTCTAACCTGTGACGGAAGCACTGCCATGCTTCCGTCATCTGCTTCTCACTCGTTCGCCTCTTTCTCGGCATAATCCGCCATTTTTAGCTCCTTCAACTTACGCGTCAGCGTATTTCGGCCCCAGCCAAGAATTTCCGCCGCTTCTCGTTTTCGACCTTGAGTATATTCCAGGGCTGTTTCAATCAGGGTGGCTTCAAATATGGGCGTGGCGGCCTTAAGGATATTTTCTTCGCCGTTGTTTAGTGAGTCTTTTGCCCATGATTGCAGCAGCTCGCTCCAGTCGCCTCCTCCGGATTCTCCAGAGGCTTGAGCTTCCGCACTTCGTAATTCGGGTGGCAAGTCTTCAAGATGGATTTCACGCCCAGGTGCCATTACGGTCAACCATCGGCACATGTTTTCCAGCTGTCGAACATTTCCTGGCCAGGAAAGTTGTTGCAGAAACTCTATTGCTTCCGGCAATACTGTTTTGACCTCCATATTGAGTTCCTGCGCCGAGCGTTGCAGGAAATAGTTGATCAGGGCTGGAACATCGCCCTGTCTCTGACTCAATGAAGGCAGATGGATTCGAATTACATTCAGGCGGTGGAAGAGGTCTTCCCTGAATTTGTGTTGCTCGACAAGCTCTTCCAGGTTTTGATGCGTCGCTGTGATTATTCGCACATCAACCTTAACCGAAGTATGTCCGCCAACCCGAAAAAACTCACCATCAGCAAGTATTCTCAGTAATCGGGTCTGCGCCTCAGCTGGCATATCTCCTATCTCGTCGAGAAACAGGGTGCCTCCGTCTGCCTGCTCAAAACGCCCTTGGCGTTTGGTTGCTGCACCTGTGAAAGCGCCTTTCTCGTGACCAAAGAGTTCGGACTCAATTAGATCGTGCGGAATGGCAGCCATATTGAGTGCGACAAAGGGTTGGGCCTTGCGAGGGCTGTGCCTGTGTAACGCACGGGCAACTAACTCTTTTCCTGTGCCCGATTCGCCGTTAATCAGGACAGTTACGTTTGAGTTGGCTAGGCGGCCGATGGCGCGAAATACCTCTTGCATCGCAGGTGCTTCGCCAATAATTTCCGGGCTATCAGTAAGCTCGGGGCTTTTTTGGTCAGGAAGGTTTTCTCGAGACTTTTCCAGCGCTCTCTGAGTGACGTTTACTACTTCGTCGATATCAAAAGGCTTGGGTAGGTACTCGAAAGCACCGCCCTGGTAGGCATCTACAGCGCTCTGAAGGTCAGAGTGGGCAGTCATGATTATGACGGGCAGCCCGGGTGTTTTTTGCACGATCTGGTTTAGCAATGTCATACCGTCCATTCCCGGCATACGCACATCGCTAATTATTACGTCCGGTCGCTTTGTCGCCAGACGCGCCAACACCATCTCTGCGTTTTCAAAGCTCTCTACTTGGTAGGGTTCTTTTGACAGGGCCTTTTCCAGTACCCAGCGTATGGAACGATCATCATCGACTATCCATACACAACTTCTATTAGTCATGAGTAAATCCTCTAAAATTCTTGGGGCTGTTAGTTATCAACCTTATCCCCTTCAATATCTTCTATAGGCAAGAAAATCGAGAACTCGGTTTTTCCTACCATGCTCTGATACTCGATCAGACCGCTGTGGTTGTTAATAATCGACTGGGAAATAGGTAAGCCTAGTCCCGTGCCGACACTACGCCCGGTAATCATGGGATAGAAAACATCGTCTAGGATGTCCTCTGGTATGCCTGGACCGTTATCGACAATGTCTATGCGCGCAACCAGCGGATATTGAACGCTGCCGATGGTGTATCTGTGCTGGATGCGGGTCTTGAGAAGAATTGTCGGGTCGGGAGTATTTGATTCTGTAAGGGCTTGCATGGCATTTCTGCTGATATTCATTAGGGCCTGAATCATCTGCTCAATATCCCCTGCCAGAGGCGGCAAGCTGGGGTCGTAGTCCTTTATAAATCGGATCTTATTTCCAGACTCAACCTCTAGAAGAATGATGACGCGCTCCAAAGCCTCATGCACATTCATTAGCGCTATTTGAGGAAGCTGATTCGGGCCGAGCATTCGATCCACTAGGTTCCTGAGCCGGTCAGCCTCCTCGGTGATGACGCTGGTATATTCCTTTAGGCCTTCGTCTTCCAATTCTTGATGTAAGAGCTGCGCTGCTCCTCTCAAACCGCCCAATGGGTTTTTGATCTCATGAGCCAGACCTCTAGCCAGCTGACGGGTGGTATCGTGAGCTGCCAGCTGAGACTCTTCGCGATTGATGCGCATAATGCGATCCAGCTCATTGAATTCAATAATTAGGAAATCTCCATTCTCCGAATTTACCGGGGAAACTGTGACATCTACCGTAATACTCTGAAGCTGGTTTGTACCTATTCGAGCTTGTCTCTTGGTAAAGGGTCTACCTTGTTTTACACAGGCAATAATCGCCGTCTGGTTGATATCGGAAAAATCGACAATTTCTTCCAGCTTCAATCCAATGCCGCGGTTTTTACTGACACCCAGAATGTGCTCTGCTGCCTGATTGATGCGCGTGACCTGTCTATCAAAGTCCGTGACAACTATGGCTGTTGTCAGAGAGTCCAATACTTGATCGGCTTGCAGCTGAAAATTTGTCATGTTCGGCGTTATAGGCAAAATTGTGGTTTGAGATCCCATGCTCTCTTACTTAAGCAAAAGCCGCGCCAAAATGGGTATGGGCAAAAAACCCTTTGTATATAGGGGCTATGGGGGGTGAATAGTGATATTAACGCACCGTTATGGTGCAATTGCAAGCGCTGGTTATTTCAGGATTTGGCTTTCGGGCGCTACTTATAGGATTACATAGACGGTGAGCGGGCTGCTTTCACCAATGCTTTGGCTATTTTCACCAATTAGTTGGACGCTAAACTTTTGCGTGCCGGGCGGTAATCGGGTCAAGTTCCACTGTCCGGACGACTGTGGTTGGCCGTAGGGGTTGCCGTTGTGAATTAACTGGAGTCTCTCATTCTCAGCGATTGCCGGAGAAACGGAAACACGGATGCTGAGACTATTGTCTGGTCCTCGAACAACTTCTTCATCCAGTGGAGAATGGATTCGTATGCTCTTTGAGGGCGTGCTCGCGCTGGGAGTAGCGTTGGCAATGGGAGAGCTCGGTATAGAAACCGCAGGTAAAACAAAGAGATCGGGAAGAACTACCTCATCAGATTGCCCTTCCATAGGAGGTTGATCGCTGTAGCTAACCGTGCCGTCACTATGAAGGATCTTATAGATATCGGCAGCGGTAATCTGGCCTGAAGCACAGGTCAACGCGATAAAAATTAAGCTGACAAATGTGTTTTTCATACAATAGCTCTGCCTTCCATACCCTAGAGATTACTTTAAAGAACCTGCAGGAGTAGCGAAAAAGTCCAGAGTTGAGAAATTAGTCTCAAAATAAGCCAAAATATTTTTGCCCTGAGTTAGGCGGCCAAATTGGAGCATCTATTTTTTCTCCATGCACTATATCGGTGCATGTATCGGTAATTGGCCCATCGCAGTAAAATTGAGTCAGGTTTTTGGAAGTACTTCTCCTCTGGCTGCGCAGCTATAATCCATCGTCCTCAATCTTCCGCATTCCTAATTCCATCAAACCTATGCACTTCGTTATCAAGCTGTTTCCCGAAATTATTATTAAAAGCCCACCGGTACGGCGTCACCAGACCAAGATTCTTCATGACAACATCCAGCGCACTGTTAAACCGCTCGGTGAGGGGATCAAGGTTGTTCGTGACTGGGAGAAGATTGAGGTTCTGACGCAGAGCGAGGACGATGAACTGAAGCAATCGATCATCAATCGTCTTAGCTCTACACCAGGAATATCCAAATTTAGCGAAAGCGTTACCTTTGAGTTTGAGGAGCTTGCTGACATCGCCTCACTTGCGGTAGATCACTATGCTAAGGGCCTGGCGAATAAAACCTTTGGCGTGCGTGTTAAACGTAGCGGGCAACACAAATTCAATTCAATGGATGTAGAGCGCGCAGTCGGCAGTGCCATCATGACCCAAACAGGAGCGAGCGGCGTGGATTTGCGGGAGCCCGATCGATGGGTTGAATTAGAGGTTAGAGAGAACCGCGTATTTCTCTTGGGACAAAGTTGGGCAGGTTTGGGCGGATTTCCGATAGGCACGCAAGATAAAGTGATCTCTCTTATTTCCGGTGGCTTCGATTCGTCAGTCTCCTCCTTTCATGCCATGAGACGAGGTATGTTGACGCATTTTCTGTTTTTCAATATCGGTGGTCGAGCGCATGAAGTAGCGACTCGAAAAATCGTTCACCATCTCTGGCAGCAATTTGGCAGCTCACATGAATCAAGATTTGTCAGTGTTCCCTTTGACAGTATCGTTTCTGAGATTGCAGAAAAAATTCCCGCCAATTATGCAACGGTGGTTCTAAAGCGCTGCATGATGCGTTGCGCCTCTTTAATGGCGGAAAAGTATCAGATTGACGCCATTACCACTGGTGAGAGTGTCGGTCAGGTATCAAGTCAAACATTGGCTAACCTTCGACTTATTGACGAAGCGGCTAGCTGCCTGGTGATGAGACCCTTAATCAACTTGGATAAGGGCGAGATCATTGATACCGCGCGGCGCATAGGAACAGCTAAGCTTGCGGAGGGTAGCCCAGAGTATTGCGGTATTAATTCTGTGCGCCCCACGACAAAGGCAAACCCTCAAAAACTGGCGGAAATGGAGGCGGGGTTTAATTCCGATCTCTTCGACTTGGTGATCGAGCAGGCGAGGCAGACTCCTGTGAGCAAACTGCTCGAAGATATCCCGACTTTGCCTGTGGATATTGTCTCCTCTCCCACACCTGGAGCCATCGTTGTTGATGTTCGACACCCAGATGAGCGAATGGATAACGAGTTAAAGCTCAAAGAAAATGAAGTGGTGGCAATTCCTTTTTTCGAAATTCAGAAACGCTTTGCAGATCAACCTCAGGAATCGAACTATTTGCTCTATTGTGATCGCGGTATTATGAGTCGTCTGCATGCTGAGCTGCTTTTGGAAGCTGGGTACCAAAATGTGGGCGTTTACCGTCCGTGATTTAATCAGAGAGAAGCTTCGCAGCGTCTAAATAGAATCTGTATCCAGTAGAGCCTGGTAGCCCTCCCGGAAGTTTGGATATTGAAACTTAAATCCGAGTGAAAGAAGTTTGGAGTTACGACAGCGCTTACCTTTAATTTCTGACTTCTCTAGTTGCGTCAGGACTTCTGTTGAAGGTCGCCCAAGTTTCTTAGCAAGCCATTTTTCCACATCGGTATTTAGCGCCGGTTCGCAGTCGCTACCAACTAGATATCCTGCGCCTTGATTGGTTTTAGAAAAGTTTTCCATTAGGACTTTGAGAACCTCTGCACAGTCCTCTGAGTGAATGCGGTTGGTCCAGCTGGCGGACGAGTCCTCGGTGAATTTTCCAGCCTGAACATTCCGAATTAGCCTTGTTCTGCCCGGGCCATAAATCCCAGAGAAGCGCACAATGGACCAAGGGTTTTTGCTACGCACAATTTCATTTTCAGCCTCCAAAAGCACTTTAGATTGATCTCGGTCAGGGCTAACGTCGGAGACTTCATCAATTTCTTCGCCAGAGTTTTGGCCATAAACACTCGTGCTGGAAACAAAAATTAGATGTGCAGAAGGGGAGACTTTTGAGGCTAGCATAGAGAGGGTACGCGCAGCGCCTAGATAGGTGGTGCGGTAAGCCGAAGCCTCGCGAGTGTCTGGAGTGAGGCAGAGAATAATCTGCTGAGGCTGCTCCAGCAGAAGTGGCTCAAGTACTTTTGCATCGCTGGCGTCTCCAAAGCTCATACTAGCGCCCTCTAGAAAAATCGCGGATCGACGTAGGCCCCTTATTTGCCAGGCATCCAAATCGATTTTTGGGATCAGTCTGGAGGCTAGGTCACCGCAGCCGAGCAGCAATATGTTTTGTTTTTCGGACATTTATCTTTATAAATCCATACAATTACAGAAAAAACCTGATAGAGTCAGGCAATATTCAAATTCAGCAATATTTCAACAATCAAGCGGTAGCATACGATGACTTTGACCGAATTGCGCTATGTAGTAATGCTAGCTAAGGAGCAGCATTTTGGTAGAGCGGCAGATCGTTGTTTTGTTAGTCAGCCGACCTTGAGTATTGCCGTCAAAAAACTCGAGAGCGAGTTGGGTGTCGCCTTGTTTGAGCGCACCAAAAGTCGCGTTCAGCCAACACCGGTAGGTGAGCGAGTAGTGCAACAAGCGCAGCGCGTGCTCGAGCAAACTTCAGCGATTCGCGATCTTGCCGATGAGGGGAAAGATCAATTATCTAGCCCACTGGCCATTGGTGCGATCTTCACTATCGGGCCTTACCTGTTCCCACAGATGATCCCTCGTATTCGAGAGGCGGCAGCGGATATGCCCCTTGTGGTCGAAGAAGGGTACACGGCGACGCTTCGAAAACGGCTTCGCAACGGGGAGCTCGACGTTATTATTATTTCCCTGCCATTTACTGAGCCTGATGTCGTAACTCAGGTGCTTTATGAAGAACCCTTTGTTGTTCTGATGCACAAAGATCACCCTCTGGCTTCGAAAAAATCCATCTCGGCAAAAGACCTAAATGAAAATGATGTCCTACTGCTTGGAGAGGGGCATTGTTTTCGAGATCAGATTCTGGATACCTGCACCGGCTTGAGACAGTCTCTGGAAGAAAATCAATCCCGGGTGCGCACCGCTGCAGAGGGCAGTTCTGTTGAGACTCTGCGCCATATGGTTGCATCAGATTTGGGCATTACCGTGGTTCCGCAATCTGCAGCGGAAAACCACCAATACAGCAGCGGACTGCTCGTTTGGCGTCCCTTTACCTCTCCAGGACCTTCGCGCAAAGTAGCCTTAGCATGGAGAGCAAGTTTTCCCCGTCACAAAGCCATTGATGCCGTGCGTCAGTCCATTCTGGGTTGCGACTTGAGTGTCAAAATCAAGCCCATAGGCGGTCGCCGCAAAAAGGCTTAGCGGCGGCAGCTAGTTTCACCTATAAGTTTTGAAGGACTTAGCTGAGCGCCCCGTTACCGAGCTTAAAGGCGTTGGGCCTAGTCTTGAGGCGCTGCTGGCCAAGCTGAAAATAACGAACCTTCAAGATCTGTTGTTCCACTTGCCGATTCGCTATGAAGATCGTACCCGCATCACACCAATAGGCGCTTTGCAGCCTTATACCTCCGCAGTAGTTGAGGCAGAAGTATTGGGGGCGGCGGTGGTAATGGGTAGGCGCAGATCCCTAGTGGTTAAGTTAGGGGATAGCACTGGTATCACAACAATCCGCTATTTTCATTTTAACCAATCTCAGAAAAATGCCTTTAGGACGGGTCGACGAATCCGATGCTTTGGAGAGCCGCGTCCCGGCGCTAGCGGCGTCGAGTTGTACCACCCGGAATATAGTTTTGTTGATGACGGCGAGATGGAGTTGGAGCAGAGCCTCACGCCGGTTTATTCGACAACGGAAGGGTTGGGGCAAAAACGTATTCGGGATCTGGTTGCGCAGGTACTTAGCCTGATGTCGCCAGAAACACTTAAAGATCTGGTCCCCGGGCAATTACGTTTTGGCGGTGCAGAGACGGGACTATTTGATTCCCTTATAGAGCTGCACAAGCCGCCAGCGGATATATCTAGCGAATTGTTAGAGGATGGGATGCGACCCGGACAACAGTTATTGGCTCATGAGGAGTTGCTTGCTCATCAAATTAGTCTCGCCCAGATTCGCGCTCAGAATCAGCAAGAAAGTGCCTTCGCAGCGAACTTCGATCAGTCGCTCAATCAAAAACTGCTGGATTTTGTGGGCTTTGCTCCTACAGGTGCGCAGCTGAGAGTGAGTAAAGAAATTTTTGCCGATATTAGTAAAACCCAACCCATGATGCGGTTGCTTCAGGGCGATGTCGGTTCCGGTAAAACGCTAGTCGCCGCTATGACGGCTTTGCAGTTGGTTGGCTCAGGTCTGCAAGTTGCACTAATGGCGCCCACTGAAATTCTTGCCGAGCAGCACCTTAAAAGTTTTAGCCGGTGGTTTGAGCCATTGGGTATCAAAGTAGTTTCCCTGACCGGAAGGACCAAAGGTAAGGCGAGGGAGGCACTACTAGGGATGATTGCCGAGGGTAAAGCGCAAATGGTTATTGGTACTCAGGCTTTATTTCAGGACGATGTTCAGTTTCAAAAGCTTGGGCTGGTAATTATTGATGAGCAGCACAGGTTCGGTGTGGGTCAGCGGTTCGCACTCAATCAAAAGTCCCAGATGAATCCGCAAGGTACAGAGAGTCGCGCGCATCAGCTCGTTATGACGGCTACCCCTATACCGCGGACTTTGGCAATGAGCCATTACTCCAATTTGGACATATCCGTGATCGACGAGTATCCGGCAGGCAGGCAGCCGGTGACTACGGCGTTGATAGGTCGGGATCGGCGAGATCAGGTTGTCGAGTCTATACGCAAAGCTTGTGCGGAGGGCAGACAGGTTTACTGGGTATGCACACTGATTGAGGAGTCGGAGAATTTTGACCTGCAGGCAGCGGAGCTAGCAGCAGATGAGCTGCAATTACTCTTGCCCGAGTTAGAAGTAGGCCTTTTGCACGGTCGCATGAAATCTGCAGAAAAAGATCAGGTCATGGATAAGTTTCGTGCCGGAGAAACTCAGCTTTTGGTGAGCACCACAGTGATAGAGGTGGGCGTTGATGTTGCCAATGCATCCCTAATGATTATTGAAAACCCCGAGCGACTTGGGCTTGCCCAACTGCATCAGTTGCGCGGCAGGGTAGGTAGAGGGCTGGACCAATCACATTGCATCTTGCTCTATGGGACGCCTCTTTCCAATCACGCCAGGGAGCGTCTAAAGGCGATGCGTGAAACAGGCGATGGATTTGAGCTTGCCGAGATTGATTTGCGTCTGCGCGGTCCTGGTGAGTTGCTCGGCGTTCGACAAACGGGGGAGGCGGGTTATCGCATTGCCGATCTCATGAGAGATCAAGATTTGCTTGATGACGCCAAGAAAAAGGCTCCGGTGCTGCTAGAAAATCATCCGCAAAGCGCCCGACTTTTAGTGAGCAGATGGGTGCATCGGGCTGAGGATTTCGCAACCGTCTAGATTTCTCGATACTAACTGAGGTACCCTTCCAGCACATGTTCTACCGCGCATTGCGGTTATTCCGAATATCCCATGCAAGACTCGAAAATTTCGATAATTTCCCAGGGGTTAGATCTCATGCTTTACGGCATGGGCACGGTATTTTTCTTCCTGGTTCTCATGGTTTTTGTACTCTACCTCTTGGCAAAAACCGTAGAAAAATTCCCTGGTCCCGATACAACCGCAAAGGCAACACAACCTTCAAGTTTAGCGGCGCAGCCTGCTCTCGCAGGTGTGGATCCGGCCCATATGAAAGCTATCGAGCAGGCAGTACGCCAGCTTAGTAAAAAGTAGCGCTATCCCAAACTAACAATCAGAAACTAGACAAAAGCAGAGTTTTTTATGAATTCAACAGCTCCCCTTGGAATAACTGATGTCGTACTTCGAGATGCGTCCCAGTCCTTGCTGGCAACTCGCGTCCGTATTGAAGATATGCTTCCCATCGCAGAGAAACTTGATCAGGTGGGTTTTTGGAGTTTGGAATCATGGGGCGGGGCAACCTTCGACTCTTGTATTCGATATCTTGGTGAAGACCCCTGGGAGCGTATCCGACTTCTCTCTCAGGCTATGCCGAACACACAGCATCAGATGCTGTTTCGGGCGCAGAATATTTTAGGTTATCGCCACTATGCAGATGACGTAGTAGAAAAGTTTGTTGAACGTGCCGCGATCAATGGCGTAGATGTATTCCGTGTATTCGATGCTATGAACGACATGCGCAACCTGAAGACGGCGTTGGCCGCAGTAAAGCAGGTTGGCAAGCATGCTCAAGGCACAATTTCTTACACAGTGAGCCCAGTTCACAATATTGATCTCTGGGTTGATATGGGCCGGCAAATTGAAGATATGGGAGCCGACTCAATCTGTATTAAGGATATGGCTGGACTGCTCAAGCCCATGGTCGGATATGAGTTGGTTACACAGCTCAAGAATGCCCTATCAATTCCGGTGCATATGCAGAGTCACGCCACTACCGGAATGTCCACTGCCACTGCACTAAAGTGTGTGGAAGCAGGAATCGATAATGTCGACACCTCTATTTCATCTATGTCTATGACCTACGGGCACTCTCCCACAGAGAGTCTGGTAGCCATTCTGGAAGATACACAGCGATCAACGGGCCTAAATCTCGAGTTGTTGGAGGAGATATCTGCTTACTTTAGAAAGGTTCGACTCAAGTACGCTCAATTTGAAGGCTCTCTGCGAGGCGTAGATTCCAGAATTCTGGTGGCTCAGGTTCCAGGTGGCATGCTCACCAATATGGAAAACCAGCTTAAGGAGCAGAATGCCGCAGACAAACTAGATGAGGTATTGGAAGAGATCCCTCGAGTGCGTAAAGATCTGGGTTATATCCCCTTGGTTACCCCCACATCACAGATAGTTGGAACTCAGGCGGTACTGAATGTACTGAGCGGCGAGCGCTACAAAGTGCTTTCCAAAGAAACTCAGGGTGTCCTTAAAGGTGAATATGGCGCTACGCCCGCACCTATGAATCCGGAGTTGCAGGCCAGAGTGTTGGATGGTGTAGAAGCCATCACGTGTCGTCCTGCAGATCTGCTCGAGCCAGAGCTTGAGGCTTTAAAAGCCGAGCTACTTGAGCTGGCAAAAGAGAAGAACCTTTCATTGGTTGAGGGTGAGGGGCAGATAGACGACGTTCTCACCTATGCACTTTTCCCTCAGATTGGATTGAAATTTTTGGAAAATCGGGGAGATAAATCGGCCTTCGAACCTGCGCCAGTTGCACCAGGTGATAAACCTGAACTTTCCCTTGATAGCGGAGAACTGGTTTACACCGCCGAGGTGGAAGGTAAAAAGTACGTGGTCAAACTGACCGCGGGTGGAGATATTGAAGGCATCGCTCCAGTGGGTGCCGCGGAGGCCTCATCTGGCGCAGCAGCTCCGGTTTCGGACAATGCAGAAACGGAGGCGGTTCCAGCCCCATTGGCGGGGAATGTTGTGAAAGTGGTTGCCGGCCCAGGTACAGAGGTGAAAGCTGGGGATACCTTGCTGCTGCTAGAAGCGATGAAAATGGAAACAGCCGTGAGCTCTCCCCGAGACGGAAGGGTTGCGTCGGTAAGCGTGGCTGCCGGCGACAGTGTTGCTGTTGGCGATACCCTGATCGAGTTGGTTTAGTCCATGGAGAGCTTATTAAATCTTTGGGCCGATTCGGGTCTGGCTCAGATATATCCGGGTCAAATTGTGATGATGCTAGTAGGGCTCGGGCTTTTGTTACTGGCAATTCAGAAAAATTTTGAACCACTTCTTTTGGTTCCCATCGGTTTTGGAACCCTTCTCGTAAATATTCCCGGCGCAGGTTTCGATCTGGCTCCGGTATACGCTGCCACAGGAGAGATGCTTAGCCCCGGTGGGTTGATGTATTACATCTACGAAGCAGGTATCGCGACCGGGCTCTTCCCTTTGCTCATATTTATGGGCGTCGGGGCCATGACAGATTTCGGTCCTTTGTTGGCAAACCCCAAAACCCTGTTATTAGGTGCAGCCGCGCAATTCGGAATCTTTTTTACTGTAGTCGTTGCGGCTCTGTTTTCTAATTGGGGGATTTTGGATTTCACTATCCAGGATATTGCGTCAATCGGCATTATCGGCGGCGCCGACGGTCCGACAGCTATCTTCGTCACCAGCCAGTTATCTCCGGATATTCTTGGTGCAGTAGCCGTTGCGGCCTATTCCTATATGGCCCTAGTGCCGATCATCCAACCACCCATTATGCGCGCCCTGACCACTCCGGAAGAGCGCGCCATCAAGATGGAGCAGTTGCGGCCTGTATCTCAGCGCGAGCGAATTTTGTTTCCACTGCTCTTGCTAGTTATGGTTGCCATGCTGCTTCCTAGTGCAGCGCCACTTCTTGGCATGTTCTGTTTCGGCAACCTCATGAAAGAATGCGGTGTGGTCGATCGTCTAAGCGACACGGCACAGAATGCACTGATCAATACGGTCACTATATTCCTGGGTTTGGGTGTTGGCTCCAAGATGAGCGCAGACAAATTCCTTAATCTGGAAACGCTAGGAATACTCGGTTTGGGCGCAGTAGCTTTCTGTATTGGTACCGCCTGCGGAGTGCTGTTGGCAAAGTTAATGAATAAATTTAGCGAGCAAAAGGTTAACCCTCTGATTGGTTCAGCCGGTGTTTCTGCTGTGCCAATGGCTGCCCGTGTCTCCAACAAAGTGGGTTTAGAAGCGAACTCACAGAATCATCTCTTGATGCATGCCATGGGCCCCAATGTCGCTGGGGTTATCGGTTCAGCAATCGCAGCGGGCGTAATGCTCTCAATGGTTGGGGGTTAATTCCCAGGCGGAAGCTAGCGGCCGTTATAACTTTCAGCAACCAGCTGCTGTGCTCTTTCGCCAGTGGCGAACCTGTTTCCGCGGTAGCCATAGATAGCAATAACCTCAAAAAAACTGTTATCTAGTGCTCTATCGAGTAAATCCTCCGCGGATAGGCAGACTCTGCCCGCACGGTGGGTCAATTCGAACTCGATGTGACCACATTGGTGGTAAGCGCGATAGGGAACTTCTGTGCAAACTAGTTTGTCCGAACGACGGAAGTCGAACTCAAAATCGTATTCTTTGCCTTCGTGGGTGATGGCTCTCTTTAGGGCTTCGCGAATATCTGCCTGATCAAGTTTCGGGCGAATAATAATTCATGCATCTACCCCTAGAGTGCTAGAAGCAGTTCGGAACCTAACTCCATCTTTTAGCGCTTCGAGAAAACATATCTCAGACTCGTGATCTAAATTTTCCCTTGGCTCAATTAGTAAATCTAGAGCTGATCTTTGTTCTGAATTTCCAATGTATAGCGCTACGTGAGGCCAAAAACCTGGCAGAAATAGATTACTTGCAGCGTGATCATGGCGTGTAACTAGTATGTCTCCCGGCTCCATCAAATTAGTCAACTTTTTCTTAACCTTCGGAACAACGCGTTTAGTTCGCTTTGACCAGCTTAGCCTTACCCCGGAAATGATTCCGCCAGATGCTTTGAATAGAGCAAAGGTTATCTGTCTTAAGCCGGATTTATTCCGTCTCAGAAAGGAATAAATTCGATACCGGATTAGATTTTCAGTATAAAAATCAGCGCTGGTTTTTACCCAAGGCTCGTTCCTGCCTATCAATTGAATAACTGGTCCAAGCACCGAATCGGATTCATATTGCTGAATGAATTTATCTCTGTTTTTCTTCCAATATATGTTGGTTTCAACGAAGGCCAAGGCGCTGCGGGCCGAAGTTGATGATCGATAAACCCTTGTAAGCTCCTTCCGCGCGATCCCAAATCTAGGTTCGGCCTCATCCAACTTGTTTGCGGCGAATTCGTTTTCCGCGAAGGTGTTCACGAGCACCTGTCCGGCCCTCATCAACAAGATGGTTGCAGCGTAGCAGACGATAAAAATTCCCGGTTGGTCGGGCGTTTTTTGACGCTGAGCCTTGACGGCTAGCGGGCGAAGCTCTTTGAGCGTTTCCAATAAGGCGGCCCGCGATCGCAAATATCTGGCGAAGGTATCTCGCAGGGCGTCGTCCTCATCTGGAGTGAAATAACCCCGGGCAGTTGCACCTGCCACCATAGATAAAACTCTCTCTACTTCTTGCAAAGATGGGAAGGCAGAGACAAGACTCAATACCGTATGCGCCGCACTTTTAATATCTTTGCTCATCTCATTTTCTGACGTTAAAAAGTAGCCGAAGTACCCAAACTTCCGACCCAATATAGAATGAACCGGCAATCCCGCATACAAGCTCTTGGGTGATTATCCCTTCTTTCTTGGGTTAAGCGAATTGGTAGCCAATTGGTAATTCATTCGTTGGTACTAATTGGCCGCCTTGCCTGGAGTTCTAACCTTGAGAATTAAGACATTCCTTGTTGGCCTTGCTAGTGGCGCTGACGGCCCCTCTATTTTTTATTCAATACATCAGCCCTCGCTTCTACCCTTACACCAAGTATTCGTTATATAGTCAACAGAGGACACTATTTAGCCATTTTCTTTTTGCTTGGGGGGACTATGAAGACCTTTAGGATTTTTATTGTAGGGCTGACGATGCTCTGCGGCACAGCGCAAGCGCATCACTCATATGGGCCTTATCAAATAGGAACTGAGATTCAGTTTGAGGGAGAGGTGACCAGAGTAGGTTTGGCAAACCCTCATTCCTGGATTTATGTGGACGCTGAAAACGAAAATGGCGAACTCGTATCCTGGGCATTGGAAGGGGCGGGCATTGGCCGTTTCAGGGAGTCTGGATGGGATGGTGTAGCCATAGGGGATAGTGTTGGCATCTCCTGTGTTCCGCTCCGCTCCGGTGACCCCGGCTGTTATATCCGCGATATTGAGATTATCGCTAGCAGCAGGGCAGTGGGAGAACCCGCCCCGGAAATTGCTGAGGATTCCAGTTGGACGAGATTCGAATACAAAGACCAGAATTTTAGAGCGAACCTGCCCCATGAACCGACCATCACAACAGAGTCGTATCTGTCGGAATATGGAGGAGTTTTTCCCTCAACAATTTATGAGGCCTATGACGGAGATAGTTACTACTCCGTGACGGTGGTGAATTTCGCAAATGCCAAGCAGGTCTACGAGGATATGTCTGAGCAGGTAAATGTTCCGGGACCTCACAACTTTTGGCTTTACATGCAACTGGGTGCAATAGACTACACAGCAAGGCAGTTTCGATTACGCGGCGGTGAGGTGATCTATGACGCTTGGCACGCGATAGATTTTATCGAGGGCCATAAGCTATCCATTATCAATCCAGATAACAGTCGAACCTATGCCGGTATCTACCGCCATGCGGACCGGTTGTTTGTTTTGGAGGCCACCGTTCCCGAGGGCGAGCCTTCCCAAGCCGGCTTTCTGGAATCTCTCCACATCCTGGATGACGAGGGCGAACGAGTTCGCTATTTGTTGCAGCCAGACCATTCACGGCAAAGACTCGACATAGAAGCAGAGAATAGAGCGCGAGAGCAAAATAACGGTGACGAAACGGCTTCTGATCGAAATGATTTTGTTCTCTAGGGGCGTGCTCCGTTCAGTACTCTGCTTCCTGCCTTTGCTGGCGGCTCTACTGGTGTCGGTGCAGGCAGCTGCGCATCATTCCCAGGCACATTTTGATCGCGAATACACTGAAATCGAAGGCGTGCTGACAGAGGTAAAAATGCGCAATCCCCATGTGCTTTTCACACTCCAGACTGAAGATCCTTTAACTGGGGAAGAGAGCGAGGTTCTGCTTGAGACGACATCTCTCTACTACCTTGATCGCGCCGGAGTAGAACCGGATTGGTTCCAGGAAGGAGACAGGGTTCGGGTGGTTGGTCGCGCTTCAACAAGAAGACCCACAGAGTTCCTCGCGTCTGAGATGATTTTGCAAGATCAGGGCCAGCGCCATGTCTACTTGTTGGGAGACGAGGTCGAAAGCCGCTTTAGTGAAAACATTGTTGATACAGCTGCTGAAAATCGTGGGCTATTTCGAACTTGGAGTATTCCCCGAAATAACGAACGTCAGCGCCATACCCTGCTCACAGAAACAGCCCAGGCAGCCCTAGAGAGCTGGGATCCGGTAAACAACTACTCAACGCAGTGCGATCCAGGTGGTATGCCCAGACTGATGTGGTTCCCCCATCCATTTGAGCTGATTGATCAGGGTGACGAGATTCTGGCCAAGTTCGAAATGTATAACGTCGAGCGCACTATCCATATGAATCACTCGGAAGCTCCCGAAGGGACTGAGAGAACTCGCTGGGGTTATTCCACCGGCGAATGGGTCGATCAGCGAACTCTTGTTGTCACAACCACCCATATTGGTTGGCCCTACTATCAGGGCGGTATTCCTTTGAGTGACCAGGCGGTTGTCACGGAAAGGTTCGCCTTAAGTGAGGATCAGAGCCGTATTGATTTACTGGTAACTACCACCGACCCAGAGAATTTTGTTGAGCCTGCGACCGTTGATGCTTACTGGGTAGCTCTGAATGAAGAGCTAAAAGATTTTATCTGCGAAACGGATTGATTGTTTTTTCTAAGATGATGTCAACCGATGTGAAGGAACTGCGTTCTAGAACATAGGGAAGGGGTGGTAGATATCTATTTTCAACCCTGTGCTGGTGTCCGAACCGAACGGGCTATCGCCCCGACCCTTTATCTCTCTATACCATTTTGAGCTGTGGGTGCCTTTGCATCTGCATCCTGATTCCTGAGTAATATCTTTTTGCCTCAATCTAGTAGCTGTTTCTGACAGCCAAAAAAAACCTGCTAGACCAACTCAACTTGGGGAGCGAGTGCTCTAGCAGGCGCCATTACCTGACTAATATGATCTGGGAAGGGGGGGGAGAGCCCAGACTTACTAAAGTAAATGCAGGATGCGTGCCAAAAATTGAATTTCTAGCAAAAACAGGAAGTTGTAGTGCGTTGCACGAAATGGAGTGTTGCTTTCATCTCTCAAAGGCCGAAAACCCAGCGATTTTGAGACAAATACTTGCCCAATTTGGATGCCTTCGCACAATATTGGTGCGGGAGCCTTTATTGAAATAAGGCCTCTAGCTCGTTCGCTTAGACTTGGGTGTCACTGGTTTCTTCGAAGATATCCCGGTCAAACAAATCTTCACTCTTGCCGATAAAGGTTGCCACCATGGAGTCACCGGCAACGTTGACCGAAGTTCGCAGCATGTCGAGTAGGCGATCCACGCCAATTATCAGCGCGACTCCTTCTACGGGAAGACCAACCTGAGTCAGCACCATTGAGAGCATTATCAAGCCCACTCCTGGAACGCCGGCTGTACCGACACTCGCAAGTGTCGCGGTAAGAATAACCATCAGATAGTCGGTAAAGCTCAGATCAATTCCGTAAGCCTGTGCAATAAAGGCGGTGGCGACTCCCTGCATAATAGCCGTGCCATCCATATTGATAGTTGCGCCAAGGGGAAGAACGAATGAGGCAACGGAGTTGTCGACCCCCATCCTGTTTTCAACGGTTCTGATAGTCACTGGCAAGGTGGCACTGCTCGAAGCCGTGCTAAAGGCAAATAGCATTGCCGGACGCACGTTCTGCAGGAACTTGATGGGATTTAATCCGCAGATAAATTTAATCAGGCCGCAGTAGACCAGAGTCAGGTGGAGCACCAAGACAAATACCAAAGTGAAGACGTACTTACCCAAATCGGCAATGGCACCGTAACCTAGCTGGGTAAAGAGTTTGGTCAGTAATGCGAAGATTCCGTAAGGTGCGAGATTCATCAAAATCAAAACCATGCGCATTACAACGGCATCAGCGCTTTCAAACCATTCAAAGGTACGCTGGCCTCTATCGCCGACCTGAGCCAAAGCGAGCCCCATCAGTAGGGAGAAGACAATAATTTGTAGCATGTTGCCCTCGGCCATGGCGGTGACCGGGTTGGTGGGGAACATATTGATTATGACTTGCTTTAATGAAGGAGCTTCCGATCCCATAAAGCTCGATGCAGAGGCTAAATCCATGCCAACACCGGGTTTAATTATTGAGGCTGTAACCAGTGCCAGGGTGATAGCGATACAGGTTGTAACCATATAAAGCGCAACTGTTTTACCGGCCATTACACCCATGCGTGAATTACTGCCGAGTGAGGCGGTACCCAGAACAAGCGAAACAAAAACCAGGGGTACTACCAGTAGCTTCAGTGAGGCGATAAAAATCTGTCCGACGGTATCAAAGAGCCCCATTACCAGCACATCTTCGATAGTCATCCGAAGAGGTTCGGGCAATGTTTCGATGCCGAGCAAGATATTGAAAATAACGCCCAGAACCAAACCGGCAAGCATACCGAGCAATATTCTTTTGGTAAGAGTCACAAGATTCCCCGCACTTGGTTATCGATCTGTAGAAAGAGCCTACCTTAAATGGCAGCCTGATGTTTGAGGTTTGGTCCAGCTTACCCTGAGGGTTAGCTATTATTAAGCTTCACCTCAAACAAAGCTTGTAGAATAAAACGGCTAACTAATTAATCAATTCGACAATCCTGTTTTGACAATACCTTTTTCGGGGGACAAATTTTGACGAATATCAATCCATATTCCGCTGCGCGGCGTTGCTTGCTTCTAGCGGTCTCAGTTTTTAGTTTGATTGGCTTTGTTCATGCCCAATCTTCGCAACCCAATATTGTTTTCTTTCTGACGGACGATCAGGGCTGGAATCATCACTCTGTGGCAATGTTTGAAGAAGCATCTAGTGCGAACAGTGAATTTTTTCATACTCCCAACATTGAGCGTATCGCTGAAGAGGGTATGCGCTTCTCTACGGCTTACTCTGCTGCACCCATGTGCAATCCGAGTCGCCGCTCTCTGCATGTTGGAAAGAGCATGTCGCAGGTTATGTTCAGCGGTGCCACAGAAGAGGAGCAGGCGGCCGCTCTGACCATTGGTGAGATGATGCAATCTGCCGGATACCGAACTGCCCATTTTGGTAAGTGGAGTCCAGGGCCTGCGGTCTCTGGTCTGGATTTCTATGATGTGAGTGATGGTGGGTTGGGAAATGGTGACGGCAACCTCAATAAGCCGGGCGACCCAAAGCAGGTGTACGGAATAACTGATAGAGCGAATACCTTTATTGAAGACAGTGTTGCGCTTGGGCAACCCTTTTACATGCAGTTATCTCATTTTGCCCCACATACCCAGACACACTCTCTCGAGGAAACGATGCAGAGGTGGCAAGAGATGAATCAGGCTGAAAACCCAAATCCAGCTCTTTCGGCTATGACGGAAGACTTGGATACTGGGGTTGGTGCCTTACTGGATAAGTTGGACGAGCTGGGAGTGGCCGACAACACTTATGTTATCTATAGCTCTGACCACGGTCAGGCAACCGGGACATCAGGCAATATGCCGCTGACTTCTGGGAAAGGAACGCTCTGGGAAGGCGGAATACGTGTTCCCTTTATTGTTCGAGGCCCAGGTATTGAAGCCGGTACTGTCTCTCACGCAAGGACAGTATCACTGGACCTGTTCCCGACATTCGCCGAGCTTGCCGGAGTGTCTCAGGAGCTGCCTGAAGACATAGAGGGCGGTAGTTTGCTACCTGTTCTGTTCAGCGCAGGAGAAGGAGAAATTCAGCGTCCAAGAGAGGAGTTAGTATTCCACTTTCCTACTGGCAGTGGTCAGCCCGATTTTCGTCCCATGTCGGCGATCTATCTAGATGAGTACAAGATGGTGAAACTTTACGACACTGACGAGAAAAAACTCTTTGAGATCACTGAGGATATCGGCGAACTGAATGACCTGACCTTTGAGATGCCCGAGAAGACTGAAGAGATGGACATTATGCTGATGAGCTATCTGTCCGATATGGGGGTCAATATATTTGAACCCGTTGCCACTGATGGTATGGCCATGGGTGGAATGGCCGGTATGGGCGGGAACTAAGCAGGGAATTTCTGATAGGCTCAGAGGATGTCCGATGGGGTCTCAAGATGAATAGAGCAACGAAAGATGACGGCAGTAAATCGAATCGGGTAGCTGCCGGCATCGCTATCGGCATCGGAGTAGGGCTGGCACTAGGTGGTTCTATGGGAAATTTAGGTGCGGGGCTAGCAGTTGGTATCGCCATTGGAGTTGCTGTTGGTGCGAGTGGGCAATCTAAGAAACTAGACGATTAAGAGAGATAAGATTTATGTGGCTGACTATGAAACCAATAATTAGATATTCTGTGCTAATTCTCAGTTTCCCTATCGCTAATCTCGGTTGGGCTGAGTGTCCCGTCAACAGCGAATCCAATGTGCAATTACAGATTTTAGGCTCTGGTGGACCTAATGGAAGTGGTGATCGAGCCTCTTCGGGCTATGTGCTCTGGGTCGACGGCGTGGGTCGAATCCTCGTGGATGCCGGTAGCGGTACCAAGGTGCGCTTTGATAAGTCTGGTGCCAACTTTGATGATATTGATTTGGTGGCCCTGAGCCATTTCCATCCTGACCATTCCGCAGAACTTCCAGCGCTGCTCTGGACGCCACCTCGTGGATCTATCCGGATTTCGGGACCAACGGGTTCTGATCAAGTGCCCTCTCTCGACAGTTTTTTGGAAAGCCTTTTTGGGGAAGAGGGTGCCTTTAGTGTGACCTATGGTCGTCTTACACTTGATCCCATTACGGTTGATGTAAGCAGCAACGAAGTTACCGAAGTATGGCGCGATGGTGATATTTTGGTTCGGGGTAGGAGCGTTCCTCACGGGACGATTCCGGCAGTTGGATATCGAGTAGATATTGGCGACACCAGTATCGCCTTTACCAGTGATCAGAACGGATCAGATCCTACTTTTATCAGTTTTATCCAAGATGTCGATGTATTAGTTGTGCATATGACGACCCCGGAATCTTCAAATTCAGCTTTACATGCAAAACCCAGTGTATGGGGGCAAATGGCTGAATCGGCCAACGCAGGTCATGTGGTGATCAGCCATATTGGCTCAGATTCTGATGCGGTGGTAGTAGAGGGTGTCGGAATTCTGCGCGACAATTTTAGTGGCCAGGTTACTCTTGGTGAAGATTTGCTTTGTGTCGAGGTGATTTGATTCGGATTAATTTGTGCGAATCATGCAGTAGCTTATGGAGTCTGTGACAATTTTAGTAGACGTACAGAATGTCTATTACACAATTAAGCAGGCCTATAACCGCAATTTTGACTACAACAAGTTTTGGGCTAAGGCGACTGAACACCGCAGAGTTGTGAAAGCATTTGCTTACGCTACTGACAGAGGTGATGAGAAGCAGCGGCAATTTCAAAATATTCTTAAAGCCATCGGCTTTGAAGTAAAACTCAAACCCTTTATTCAACGCGCGGACGGTTCTGCTAAGGGCGACTGGGATGTGGGTATTACTTTGGACGGCATCGAGTACGCAGCTCAAAGCGACAGAGTTATTTTGGTATCAGGAGATGGTGACTTTGACCTGTTGGCGAAAAAAATAACAACCGATTTTCAATGCAAAGTTGAGGTTTATGGCGTACAAGAGTTAACAGCTGATTCACTAATTAATGCAGCAACAGAGTTTTTCCCGATAGAGGCAGAGCTTTTACTGAATTAGAGCCTGAATTAGGAAGCACTGAATTCCATTCAACAAGGTCACAGGATAGCAACATGTCTAAAGGTCAAGATTCCAAAAAAGCAGCGAAAAAGAAACCTGAAAAAACACTGAAAGAAAAGCGAGCGGCGAAAAAAGCTAAGAAATCTGGTGGTTCTACCCAAAACCCTTTTGATTAGAAATTCTTGTTAAATATTGTCGCGCGGGACCTGGCCTGACATTATCTTGGCGATGATCTAATCAGGGGAGAAAAACTTTGAGATTTGGATTGTCCACAGCGGTGTTTTTGTTGCTATTGCCTAGTCTCGGATGGACTCATCATAGCCATTCTGGATTTCATCTTGATCGAGTAGTCGCATTTCAAGGCACCGTGACGAATTTTGAATGGACCAATCCCCATGTCTATCTAACCGTCGCCGATGACAATGGCGCAGAGTGGTTGATTGAGACCGACCCAACGCCGGTGATGAGCCGCAGTGGCTGGACAGAAAATTCATTTTCGCCCGGCGATCTTGTCTCCGTCCGAGCAAACCCTGACAGAAGAGCAATTAGAAAACATGGATTATTGCTGTCCATTGAAGGGGTTGAGGGTGTCGTAATGTCTTCTTGGAATACCTCTGGTCAAGATACTCACGATGGGCCAACCGCGAGCGCGGAAAGTCTGAATGGCATCTGGCAGGGAGAGCGTTCATCGCTAAAGAACTTTGCCTCATACCTTATGACTCACCCATTAACGGAAAAGGGAGAGGCGGCCCGGAGCGCATATTCTCAATCCATTAACCCAACAACGGAGTGCATCAGTTGGCCGACGCCTTTTATTCTTTCCTCCTACCTTTATTTAAGTGAGCTAGAGATAGGCGATGATGTTACCTATTTCCGAAACGAGTTTTACGGAACGGAGCGAGTCATTCACATGGATACTGGAGTGCCTATACCTATGGGAGAACCTTCGCTGCAGGGGCATTCTGTGGGTCACTGGGAGGGGAAGACTCTGGTAGTTGAAACAAGAAACTTCTCATATCATCGATCTCCCTATGGATCCGGAACCGGAGTGCCATCGGGTGTGCAGAAACATGTTATCGAGCGCTTCAGCCTAAATGAAGATGGTACTGAGGCATTGATTGATATCTTTCTTGAAGACCCTGAGTATCTTGCCGAACCGGTAACGGCAACCTTTGTCTGGAAATATTCACCGCACTTTGAAATGCTGGAGCTGGAATGTGACCAAGGTGTTGCGGCACGATTTATTCAATAGAAGTTAGAATTCAAATAAAAAAAACCCCGCGAAAGCGGGGTTTTTTTTGATTCTGGGATTGCCTTAAGAAGCGTCCAGAGCCTGATAGTAGTCCATCAGTATCTGTGCAACTTCGGGTCGAGCAAATTCGCCTGGAAGGGCTTCGCCCTTGCCCAGCATCTCACGAACCTTGGTGCCAGAAAGTAAAACAAAGTCTTCTTTAGAGTGATCAGGCGCGTCGCGCATCATCACAACTTTGTTCAGCTTCTTGGAGTAAGCAGTGTGATCCGCTTTAAAGATTTCAATGTCCATTGCGTCTTCAGGCACCTCATCGAAGATGGTCTGGGCATCAAAGGCACCGTAGTAATCACCAACACCTGCGTGGTCACGGCCAACAATGAGGTGGGTCGCTCCCATATTTTGGCGGAATAGAGCGTGCAGCACAGCTTCCCGTGGTCCCGCATAAAGCATGTCAAAGCCGTATCCGGTGATCAGGGTGCTGTTTGGTGGAAAGTAGAGCTCCGCCATTTTTCGAATGGCTGCGTCTCTCACGTCGGCGGGAATATCGCCAGCTTTAAGTTTGCCCAAGAGCATGTGAATAACACAGCCATCGGCGCCGAGGGAATCCATGGCCATGCGGCAAAGTTCTTCATGCGCCCGGTGCATCGGGTTACGAGTCTGGAAGGCAACCACTTTTTCCCAGCCCATTGAAGCGATCTCTTCGCGAATTTCTACCGCGGTGCGGAAGGTGTCGGGGAAATCGGTCTTGAAATAGCTGAAGTTCAGTACCTGGATTGGACCAGACAGGAATACATTGCCTGCCGCTTGGAAAGTAGCCACGCCTGGATGATTTGCGTCCAAAGTTCCGTAGACCTGCTCCGTCATGGTGTTGATCTGGTCGTCGTTGGCTACGTCGATGCCTTCAACTTCCATAACAGCAACGGCAGGGTTGCCCTCGACATTGGGATCGAGCAGTGCAATGCGAGACCCTATTTCAATACCTTCAGAACTCTCAACACGATTAACCACTGGAACCGGGAAGAAAAGGCCGTCAGTTGTTGTCATCTTCTCGGAAACTGCCAGAGAGTCGGCAAGGTTCATGTAACCGGTTAGCGGGTTAAAGTATCCACCCGCTAGCATTACTGCATTGGCTGCCGCTGCAGAATTCACCAGAATAGAGGGCAGAGACTTTGCTTCTTCAGTTAGAGCCTTTCGTGCAGATTCGTCGGAAAGGTATAGCGGGTTTAGCGCATCTGATCCATGCGGCTTAATCATTTTCTTCTCCAGAGTGGGTGGCTGAGGGCAAGAATGTGCCCTCAGCTGAAATCAATAATATAAATTAGTCTTCGAAATCCAGAATAACGCCGAGTTCACGCAGCTTGTCCAGCAGAGCATTCACCTCTTCTTCAACGGTCATTTTTTCCGTATCCAATACAATCTCTGGATTGACTGGCTCCTCATAGGGGTCATCGATACCTGTGAAGTTTTTGATCTCACCGGCACGGGCTTTTTTGTAGAGCCCTTTAGGATCTCTTTCCTCGGCAACTTCGAGAGAGGTCTTCATAAAGATTTCGATGAAAGGTATTTCGGCCGCCTTATGCAGGTCACGCACAATGTCGCGGTCGGTGATGTAGGGGCTAACAAAACTGCTTAGGCAGATTACGCCAGTGTCGCAAAACAGTTTGGATACTTCGCCAATTCGGCGAATATTTTCGGCGCGGTCTTCGGCAGAAAAACCAAGATTTTTATTAATACCGAGCCGAATGTTGTCCCCATCAAGGCGATAGCAGAGCCGGCCTTGTCCGTGAAGAGCTTGTTCTAGCGCAACCGCTACAGTACTTTTCCCGCTTCCCGAGAGTCCTGTGAACCAAAGAGTGGCTCCCTTTTGGCCCAATAATTTTTGGCGGTCTGATCTTTCAACATTGCCATCGTGCCAAGTAACGTTTGTCGCTTTTTGCTCAACCATTTTTTTTAAACTAGTCCTAGTTTTTAGGGGCGCGAAGTCTATCAATCTTTGGTTGCAGCAACAATTGGGGAGACCGGTCTTAAGGGCCTAAATCAATAACGATTTGGAATTAGGTTATGTATCGCCTTGGAAGCCTTGTCGTTAGGCGTGTTAGGAGCTCATATCCGCTCATTCCAGAATGTTCGGCGACCCGCGAAACGGACAAATTTGGGCCCCAAATTTCGACCTTTGCACCGATTCGTGTTTTGGGCAGGTGAGAGATGTCGATTAGCATCATATCCATAGCGACATGGCCGACGGTGGATGCTTCTTTTCCCTCTACCAAAACTGGAGTTCCGTTTTTCACATTGCGCGGATATCCATCACCATAACCCACCGCAACCACAGCGATTGTGGTCTCTTTATTTGCACGCCAGGCCTGGTTGTAACCAACAGCTTCGCCGGCTGCGATTGTTCTTATCGCCAACACTTCGCTGTAAAGACCCATAGCCTGAGATAACCCTCTGTCCTTGGGTGTTTCTCCGGGCATGGGGCTATTGCCATAGAGCATATATCCGGGACGAATCCAGTCGAAGTGGGTATCTTCTCGCGTCAGAATGGCGGCGGAGTTGGCAAGGCTGCGCTTGGCATCAATAGCCTCAGTTGAAGATACAAAGGTGTTCAACTGCTGGTCGTTGAATGGGTTTTTCAATTCCTCTGAGCAAGAGAAATGGGACATAAGGGTAATTGAATTGCTGTGCTCATCCTGGGCCAGACGATCATAGGCGGCTTGATAATCCTCTGGTGCAAAGCCCAGTCGGTGCATGCCGCTATCCAGTTTTAGCCAGATGGATGTCGGCTTGGGCAGTTTTAAACTAAGGAAAAACTCGAGTTGATACTTGTTGTGGATCACAGAGCTAAATCCCAATTCACTGGACCATTGCCACTCTTCTTCGGTAAAACATCCTTCGAGCAACAAAGGCGGTGTTTCAACTCCGGATTGTCTAAGCTCCATCGCTTCTTCAAGGCACGCCAGACCAAAGAGATCGACCTTGCCGTCGAGCGCTTTTGCGACTTCAGCAGCACCGTGGCCGTATGCATTTGCTTTCACGCAGGCGACAACTTTTGAATTGGGTGCTGCCTTTTTGGCAACATCCAGATTCGATCGAATCGCTTTTAGGTCGACTTCTATGTAACTGGGTCGAGTCATATGGCCAGGCTTTAAGTGGTTGTCCGCAGATTCAATTGTAAAGGTTTTCAGCTCGAACAGATCAGTGCAAACTCTTGTTTTCGCAAATGAGTTCCCCCTTGTCCCTTTCGCATTCTCTTCCTCTTCCCATCGGCCTCATTCTTTGTGGCGGCAAATCAACCCGCATGGAGGGCACAAATAAAGCTCTGGTTGATTTCGGAGGTCAGCCTCTGCTGCAGAGAATTCGGTCGCGCCTGGAACCCCAGGTGAGTCGATTGCTCTTAAATCTGGCGGAGAAATCTGAGGAATACGACGAGTTTCAGTTGGAGTATTGCCTGGATCTAAAACCGGATGCTGGGCCTCTAATGGGCCTGGCCTCCGCATTCAAGGTAACCGAGAAAGAAAATATTCTGCTCTGCCCATGTGATGCGCCATTTGTCCCAGAAAACCTTGCAGAGCGACTTATGGAATTAATGATGTCCAGAGATGCAGATATTGTCTGTCCAACTTATGGGAGTGCGCTGCAACCGACATTTGCTCTCTGGCACCGACGCTGCGCTAATCGGGTCATATCTGCTGCAACTAATGGGGGCCTCAGTGCTCTAAAAGAACTCTATCCAGAATTTAGGGTTGCTACTTTGGAGTGGCCGGAAGAATCACCGGAGCCGTTTTTTAATATTAATAAGCCTAGTGAGTTAGATTTCGCTGAAGGATTTTTGGAGAAACAGAAATGAAAACAAAAGCCGCCGTAGCCTTCGCCGCTGGCAAGCCCTTGGAAATTTGTGATGTTGATCTGCAAGGCCCTCAGGCCGGGGAGGTTTTGGTCGAGATCAAGGCTACGGGGATCTGCCATACCGACGCATTCACTCTTTCCGGCGATGATCCCGAGGGCGCATTTCCCGCGATAATGGGCCATGAAGGAGCTGGTATTGTTGTGGAAGTGGGAGAGGGTGTGACCTCAGTAAAACCCGGTGACCATGTGATTCCGCTTTATACGCCTGAATGCCGCGAGTGCGACTTTTGTTTGCACCCTAAAACCAATCTCTGCCAATCCATTCGATCAACTCAGGGACAGGGCTTAATGCCTGATGGCACCAGCCGATTTAGCCTAGACGGTGAGCCGATTCTTCACTACATGGGATGTTCCACATTCTCCAATTTCACAGTATTGCCAGAAATTGCTCTGGCAAAAGTTCGCGAAGACGCACCCTTCGACAAGATTTGCTATATCGGATGTGGAGTGACCACAGGCGTGGGTGCAGTGGCCTTTGATGCCAAGGTAGAGCCGGGTTCTACCGTCGCCGTATTTGGCCTTGGTGGTATTGGTTTAAACGTGATTCAGGGTGCTCGCATGGTTGGCGCTACTCGAATTATTGGTATTGATTTGAATGAATCTAAGGTGCCGCTCGCCAAGCAATTCGGCATGACCGACTTTATTAATCCCAAAGATGTTGAGAACGTCACCGATGCCATTATTGATATGACGGGTGGCGGTGTGGACTACAGTTTCGAGTGCATCGGCAACGTCAACACCATGCGTCAGGCGCTGGAGTGCGCTCACAAGGGTTGGGGTGAATCCTTTATTATCGGTGTTGCCGGAGCTGGCCAGGAAATCTCCACTCGACCCTTTCAATTAGTGACGGGTCGCGCCTGGAAGGGAACTGCCTTTGGTGGCGCGCGCGGACGAACCGATGTGCCAAAAATTGTAGACTGGTATATGGATGGCAAGATTAATATTGATGATTTAATTACTCACAGCATGCCGCTGGAAAAAATCAATGACGCATTTGATTTGATGCATGAAGGCAAGTCTATTCGTTCCGTTGTTCTCTACTAGGGACTAGGAGCGTGCCGCGTAATTTAAAACAGCTTTCGGTCAACAAGATTTTTGATGGCCAGCAAATTCAGTATGGACATCAATCGGATGTGCTCGACTGTGAAATGCAGTTTTCCATCTTCTTGCCGGTGGAAGCGGAGACGAAACCAGTTCCAGTGCTTTACTGGTTGTCTGGACTGACCTGCAACGATCTGAACTTTGTGACCAAAGCCGGCGCCCAACAATATGCTGCTGAATTTGGGGTCGCAATTGTCTGCCCAGATACCAGCCCTCGTGGAGAGAATATTCCCGACGATCCGGAGGGTGGCTGGGACTTTGGCCTAGGCGCTGGTTTTTATCTCAACGCTACCGAGAAACCCTGGGCAAAAAACTATCGCATGTACGACTATGTCGTCGAGGAATTGCCCGAGGTAGTGCATGCCAATTTCGCGCTCGATTCAGAACGGCAGAGTATTTTTGGGCATTCCATGGGAGGGCATGGGGCGTTGACCATTGGATTGAAAAATCCTCAGACCTATAGGTCGGTTTCTGCCTTCTCACCCATTGTTGCGCCGACCAAATGCCCCTGGGGTAAAAAAGCCTTTGGCAACTATCTTGGCAAGGGCAAAAAAGCTTGGAAGCAGTACGATGCCTGCGAATTGCTAAAAAAGTCCAAGGAGCATGTACCTATACTTATTGATCAGGGTGAGGCAGATGATTTTCTGGAAGAGCAGCTTCTCACAGAGAACATTATCAAGGCCGCAGAAAAATCCAAATATCCGATGCAGGTTCGCTTTCAGCCAGGATATGACCATTCCTACTTTTTTATCGCCAGCTTTGTGCGTGATCATATTGAGTTTCACTCTCAGTTTTTACTCTGAGCTTTTAAGGGGATAAAAAGTGAGTGCTCGCGGCAACGCAGACCAACCTAAAGCAAGTGGGAATGTGGATGGCGCTTCAAAAAACATTGTCGGTGGCGGGGCCGCAAAAATTCTCTACACCCTTAAGACGGTAAAGCGCATTGGCCTTAAGAATTCAGCTAAAGCTCTGAATAGCCACAATACTTGCAAAGCATGTGGTCTGGGAATGGGCGGGCAGCGTGGTGGCATGGTCAATGAACTGGGAGAGTTTCCATCGGTCTGCAATAAGAGTATTCAAGCCCAATCTACCGATATCCAGCCCGCCATTCCGATCGAAGTATTTCAGCATAGCCTTGCTGATTTCCAGGAACTCTCCGGACATAACCTCGAGCATATGGGGCGGTTAAATAATCCGATATTTAAAGCCAAAAATTCTGACACCTACGAAGAGGTCGATTGGGATTGGGCAATTGATTACGCGGCCAGCAAATTTTCCCAGACCAAAGCCAGCAGAACCTTTATGTACAGTTCCGGCCGTTCTTCCAATGAGGCAGGGTTTGTTCTGCAACTTCTGGCTCGGCTATACGGCACGAACAATGTAAATAACTGTTCCTATTACTGTCACCAGGCAACAAGTGTGGGTCTGGCGAATAGCATCGGCACCGGAACCGCTAGTGTTGAGCTAGAGGATCTAGCCGATTGCGATATGGTCTTTGTGATCGGCGCCAATCCCGCCTCCAACCATCCTCGGTTTATCTATCAGTTGAAAAACTGTCGTGAGCGCGGAGGGCAGGTAGTAGTGATCAACCCTGCTAAAGAAGCTGGTTTGGTGAAATTTGCGGTACCCAAGAGTGCCAAGTCGCTTATCAGCGGTGGCAGCGATATCGCTTCCGCCTATCTGCAGCCCAAGGTAGGTTCTGACCTTGCCCTTTTTAAAGGCCTAGCTAAGGCTGTGTTGGAAATGGGCGCTGAGAACAGAGAATTTGTTGCCGAACACACGGAAAACTTTGAGAAGTTTAAGGCAGATATTCAATTCACAAAGTGGTCAGAAGTTTGCGAAGCCACCGGCCTTGCGCAAGAACAGATAGAAGAAGTGGCGGCGCTCTATGCTGAATCGGAGCGAGCGGTATTTGCCTGGGGTATGGGAATTACCCATCACCTTAATGGCGTTGAGAATGTCGAATATATTTCTAACCTCGCCTTGTTGCGAGGCATGGTGGGTAAGCGCAATGCTGGGTTGCTTCCCCTTAGAGGGCATAGCAATGTCCAGGGTATTGGCACCATTGGTGTAAAGCCGGTTTTGGCAAAGGAAGTGATGCAAAAAATTGAGTCGGAATTCCAGATGGAATTCCCGTCTCAGAAAGGTATGGACACTCTGGCCTGCCTGGAAGCTGCGCATGGAGGACAGATGGACGCCGCCATTTTGATGGGTGGCAATCTCTATGAGGCCACACCTAACTCCGGTTGGGCCAAAAAGAGCCTGGACAATATCGGCTTCAAACTCTATCTGACAACGACGCTCAATAAGGGCCACTTTCATGGAATGGAAAACTCCGAAGCCCTTATTCTGCCCGTAACGGCAAGAGACGAAGAGCGGCAACCTACTACTCAAGAATCCATGTTCAGCTATGTACGACTTAGTGATGGTGGAATTGAAAGGTTGGAGGGAGTGCGGCCGGAGGTAGATATTCTTTGCGATCTGGCCAAGAAACTATTGCCTGAAAGCCCGCTAGATTTTGAAGAGTTTAAACAGCACAAAAAAATTCGTCAGGCTATCGCCAAGGTCGTTCCTGGAATGCAGGATCTTGCAGATATCGATGTTGCCAAAAAAGAGTTTCACATAGCTGGCCGCTTGCTACACAAACCAGAATTTAAAACAGATTCAGGCAGAGCCAGATTTATCGTTCATGCGCTAGATACCACCGCCATTTCGAAAGACTTCCCATTTCTGCTTACCAGCATCCGAAGCGAGGGCCAGTTCAATACCATTGTCTATGAGGAGCAGGACAGCTATCGAGGCGTGCATAGCCGCTGGACAGTTCTGATGAACAAGGGTGACATGAGGCAGCTGGGACTGGACGAGGGAGGCAGGGTAAGTGTGGAATCTGCTCAGGGATTAATGTCCGCGGTGCAAGTGAAAAGCTACGATATTCCTCAAGGGAATCTGATGGCCTATTTTCCGGAAGCAAACATACTGATTGGCACGGAAAGAGACTCGAGGAGCCAGACACCAGCTTTTAAATCGGTGCCGGTATCTGTAGCGCTTAGTGGATCATCTCATTGATTTCTTTGGAGATCGTCCGCTTTGAAGCAGAGGATGAAATAAGAGTTCGACAGATTCGAACCGTTGTTTTCGTGGAGGAGCAAGGCGTTCCATTGGAGTTAGACTTCGATGGGCTAGACAATGCGGCTATACATGCGGTTGCGTCTCTAGATGGGACACCGGTTGCGACTGGCCGGATGCTGGATGATGGTCATATCGGTCGAATCGCCGTGCTGAAAAACTATCGTGATCAGGGATTCGGTTCAAAAATTGTGTCGTGCTTAATTGAAGAAGCAATGAATAGAGGATTTAGCCGAGTCTATCTAGGCGCCCAGAAGCAGGCTCTGGGATTTTATTCCAAGTTGGGGTTCGCTCCCTACGGTGAGGAATATATGGACGCAGGGATAGAGCATATTTGGATGGCAAAATCTATATAGAAAAAACTCTATGGGCAAAGTTCAACCGCTATCTGCTCTATGAGTAATACTAAGGAATTAATACGTCGTAAGCTGGTCTGAAAATTTATTGCCGATAACGGCAAGAAACGAGATTTTAATTTGAAAAATTACATTATTTGTCTTTTCCTGATTCTATTCTTGCTACCCCATGCTGCGGCACAGGATTCGTTAGATTTTTCTGATTTCGAAGTGCTAGATATGTCCAGTGATTTGTTGGGACAGGTCGACTATTCGAGCCATGAAAATGGCGAGGCATTTAGAGAGGGTTTACAGGCAGCGGCCGGCAAAAAAGCTAATTTCGCCGGCAAGTATTATCTCTATATAACCGGGTGCGGAACAATGTGCCAAGCTTTGGTCGCAGTTGATCTGGAGTCCAGCCGGATAGTCGATATGGTTGTTGCCTCATTCGGAGCCTGTTTTCAGAAAGGCAGTAGCTTGCTGATCACCAACCCTGATATCGCATCAATATATGATGGGGAACTCCCCGCCTGGGCTCAAAGCTCCTACTATCAAATCACTGAGACGGGCTTTGATCTGCTTCAGGAATTAAAATCAGATTTTCCGGGGGAGTGTGAATCAGGGCAGTAAGATTTGAACTGCCTTCGGCCAGTTTAGAATATCCAAACCGGCAAGAAGAATAAGATCCCTTCCCCCGATCATAAAAAGGAAAAAGGACAAAGGATTCCAGAGGCGAAGATGAGAATACTCACAAGAACTTTGACGGCGGTATTTTGCTTATTTGCAGCCATAGCTTGCTATGTTTTTGGTGTGCCCGTGGGTGGGGCAATATTTATTGTTTTGGGTGTGATTTTCGAAGCTATGTTCTGGATCGGTGTATTTGGTCAAAGAAAGCGGATATCTGAATAGGATTCAACGGGTTAGATAATGAATAAATATTTGGCGATCTTTCTAATTTTTCTGGCAAATGGTTCGGCATATTCTCAAGAAGCTTTGGTGCCTGAGTATCGTGACGAAGATTTTATCGAGTTTATACAAAGCTCCCTGGTAAGAGCTATCGGCGAAGAATGGGACGTCGCCTATATGGAAGGCCAAATAGAGGTAGCAGCATCGGGGGATTTTGAGGTGCAGGCCTCCTACTATTATTCTCCTAGGTCGCCCTATGATGATGTTCGACTATTCCTTTCAAACACAACAGCGCTTCACAATGCGATGGCCTACATCAACAAAAATGCTGAAGACCGGGGCGAGGAATGGAGTTCATTTAAGCTCGAATTTTTCCCGGATGAGACTCATAAGCTAACCACTTGGTAGATGAGACAAAGTCTCATCAGAATTCAGATAAACCTAGGAAATACCAGTTTGCTTCTTAGCCGCAGCGACGGTGTTATACATGAGGCAGGCAATGGTCATTGGGCCAACTCCACCGGGAACTGGTGTGACAGCAGCGGCTTTATCAATTACCTGATCAAAATCCACATCACCGACTAATTTGCTTTTGCCTTCTTCTTCCGTTCCTTCTACGAGGACACGGTTGATGCCCACATCAATAATGGTGACACCTTCTTTTACCCAGTCGGCTTTGACCAACTGAGGTATACCAACAGCGGCGACTAAAATATCCGCCGTTCGGCAAACTTCTTCGATATTTTTGGTGCGTGAATGCACCACAGTGACAGTGCAGTTTTCTTGGAGCAGAAGGTTGGCCATGGGCTTGCCGACGATATTTGAGCGGCCAATGACCACGGCATGCATACCGCTCAGGTCGCCTAGCTGATCCTTCAATAGCATCATGCTGCCGAGAGGGGTACAGGGCACCATCTGGTTTTGGCCGACGGCGAGGGCGCCAGCATTAAGAATATGAAAACCGTCCACATCTTTTTCTGGCGCGATAGCGTCTATAACGGCTTTGTCGTCGATCTGTTCTGGAACTGGAAGCTGCACCAGGATGCCATTGATATTGCTGTCCTGATTCATTTTCTCAATTAGATCTAGCAATTCAGTCTGACTAGTAGAAGAGGATAGGCGGTGTTCGATGGATTCGATGCCGAGTTGTTCGCAACGTCTGACCTTATTTCGCACGTAGACATGGCTGGCGGGGTCATTTCCGACCAGAACCACAGCAATGGTTGGACGCAGCTGATGTTCAGCAACCAGAGATTCGATCTCGGTCTTCAGAGATTCGCAGAGCTGATCTGCAAAGGCTTTACCATCAATTCGGTTTCCCACTATCTGGCTCCCTACTAACTGCCCAAAAAGACAACGGTCTTGTTGCCATCCAAAAATACGCGGCGCTCAATGTGATACTTGACCGCTTTGGCTAGGGCCATGGATTCATTATCACGGCCAATACGCTTTAAATGCTCTGGTGTGTGGTTGTGATCAACTCGAGTCACCATTTGCTCAATAATTGGGCCTTCGTCGAGATCAGAGGTCACGTAGTGAGCGGTGGCGCCAATTACCTTCACGCCACGGTCATATGCCTGATGATAAGGCTTTGCACCCTTAAAGCCGGGCAAAAAAGAATGATGAATATTGATGCACTTGCCGGCCAAAGCTTCGCTCATCTCATTTGAAAGAATCTGCATGTAGCGAGCCAGAACAACAAGGTCGGTATTGGTTTCATCAGCTAGCTTGAGAATCTCAGCTTCCTGTTCAGCCTTGTTGTCGGGATTAACAGGAAGATGCACAAAGGGAATATTTTCCCGCTCCGCCAATGAACGCAGATCTTCGTGGTTGGATACGACGGCGGTTACTTCCATATGCAAGTCACCGGTACGGCAGCGATAAAGCAGGTCATCCAGGCAATGGTCGAACTTGGAAACCAGAATCATGACCTTGGTTGGCAGTTGTGGATTGTGGAATTGCCAATTCATATTCAAGGGATCCGCAACATCGCTGAAGCCATTGCGAATGGCCTCTATTGGCGGCGAGTCTGCCTGTGGACGAAATACAGCGCGCATAAAAAACTTGTCCGTTGACTCGTCGTCAAATTGTTCCAGTGCGCAGATATAACAGTCCAGATTGGCTAGATAACTAGTGACCGCCGCGACCACACCAGTCCCCGCGCGGCAGGTTGCTGTCAGGATATAGTTACACTTGTTGTCGTCGGATTCAGTCATCTCAAGTATCTCGCGCCGAGAGTTTTTGTGCTGTATTGCTTGTGGGGGCGGATTCTAGCAAAGCAGGGTTGTTCTCCACAGGCTTTTCTATTCTGGACATTAGGCGGAAGCCTGCATAACCTGATCTTTTTTCGTGTCAGCCCTTATTTGATGTCTTCTTCCGACGACCAACCCTTTAGTATTCTTGAACACTTGGGAGTGGAAAATTCCGAGCGCGCAGTGTTTCTGGATAAGACTGGATGTCAGCTGAATTATTCAGAGCTACATGAGAGTTTGGCGCGACTGCAGGAAGACATTCTTGACAGCGGTCTAGGTTATTCCGCACGGGTTGTTACCAGTCTTCCAGATCACCCCACGACCGCAATGTTGCAGTTGGCGATGCTGGGAGTATGTACTTTGGTGCCGGCCAACCCGGCGAGCAGCGAAAGAGAGCTGTTGGAGCTCGTTGAGTCTGTGGGTGCTAGCGCAATTATTTCTCGGTCCGACGACGAGTTGGTTGCCGCTGTTGCACAGAAAGCCTCTCTGGTCTGGTTGGGATTTGATGTGTTGGGCTCAGATTCGTTTAAAGCGGTTCTGAAAGATTTGCGTGATTTTCGTCCTAAGGGTGGTGAAAGTTGTCTTTCAGATGTTTCGGAAAGGGCGACAGCTCTGATATTGCCGACTTCCGGTTCCACTGGCAGTCCCAAACTGGTTCCTCTTAGGTTAGAGGCCCTCTGCCTATCCGCCAGCAATATTGCGGACCATTTGAACCTCAGGGATTCAGACAGAGCGCTGCATATCCTGCCCATGTTTCATATTGGCGCTGTTGTTGATCTTCTTCTAGCGCCGCTTCGACGAGGGGGAAGTATTTGCTTTGCTCAGGGATTGCCATTCAGCCAATTGGCCACCTATGTGCAAGAGCAAAACATCAGTTGGATACAGATGGTGCCCACTATGCTGAACCGTCTATTGGCGGAGACGGGCGATGAGTCACTTGAAAAATTGGGTGCGCAACTTCGTTTTGTGCGCTCAGTCTCTTCTGATCTGCCCCCTTCCATGCAATTGGAAATTGAAGAGAAATTGGGCGGAACACCTGTTATTCAAATCTACGGAATGACGGAAACCTGTGGCCAAATCACTTCAAATCCGCTGCCTCCAGCTGAAGGGAAACCTGGAAGTGTTGGAGTTCCTATAGGTGTCGAGCTTGCCATCATGGACGCCTTTGGAAATCCGCTGAGTACAGATGAAGAAGGTGAAGTCTGTGTTGCTGGAGATACTCTAACCCCTGGCTATGAGAATCAGGAGAACGCAAAGCATTTCTATGGGCCATGGCTACGAACTGGTGATCTGGGTCGATTAGATGCAGAGGGTTATTTGTTTATCTGCGGCCGTTTGAAGGAGGTAGTCAATCGGGGCGGCGAAAAAATTGCACTTCAAGAAGTGGATCGAATCGCACTAACGCATCCAGAGGTGATGGAAGCTGCGTCCTTTGCAACTCGGCATGCAACTCTTGGGGAAGAAGTGGCAATAGCCGTGGTTCTCAGGCGCTCTGTTCCAGATGAATCTGGTTTGCAGCAATATTTTGCAGACCGTTTGGCTGAGCACAAATGCCCGCGACAAATATATTTGATAGACGAATTGCCTCGGCTCGGCTCTGGAAAAATTGATCGGCGATCTCTGGCGATCCAGTTCGGATCGTCAGGAAAAGAATCTCACCCCCTTGATTACCAGCCACAGAGTTTGAATGAGAGATTGGTTTCCAGGCTCTGGAGCAAGATATTACGTGCGCCAGCTCCGGTGCCTGGGGATGATTTTTTTGAGGTGGGCGGCGATTCATTGGCGGCCACTGGGTTCTTGGCAGCGCTCGAGAAGGCGACTAAAAAAACCTTTCCCGCAGATCTGCTGTACAAGTCGCCGAGCTACGAAAAGTTGGTTCAATCAATTGATGAGATTGCGTCTAAGAGTCTAAATAATGAAGAGGCTGCTCACGGACTGGATTTACCAAAACCGATTTTTGATGCGATTCGCCAGGCTACGGCGTCATGGCCCGGCAGAAGGAGACAGGAGAGCTCCCTTATCATCGAGCACAATACTGCCGGAGCGAAAAAGTCGTTTTTCTGGTGCGGAAACGGACGCGAACACTTTGAAGATCTAATTGAGGCCCTAGGTGCCAACTATCCTTTTTTTGTGCTGCGTACCTTATCCGGCCAAAAGCTTAAATCGGATGCGAATACGAATTTGTTGGCCGAGCACTATGCTTTGGAAATTGAAGAGATTCAGCCGGAAGGGCCCATCAGCTTAGGTGGCTTTTGTCAGGGCGCTGTCTTAGCTCGCCGCATTGCTGAACAACTTGCTGCCCGGGGCAGGGAAATTAAGCTGGTTGTATTTGTCGATCGAGTGTTTCACCAGCCCTTCCTTCATCCGACCCTCTTGGTGTGGAGCTCCTCAAGCCAATATTCCGCCAGGACAAATTATCGTGAGCCGGAACGTGGATTGCCCTACCTTTTCCCGAAAGGGTTCGCAGTTCATTGGCATTCAAGTCAACACAGGGGCTCGGTGTTCGGCGAGGGTGCAGTGGAACTGGCAGAGCAGATCGAAGGCTATCTTGGCGGGCAGTCGGTCATTACTCAGGGGCACGGAGAGAACTCCGCAAGTTTTGTGGAACGTTGCCAGTTGCATAAAGCGGTTGTTGCTGGTCGATTCCCTCGGGTGGTGAAAGCTGGAGAAGAATTCAGCCTGACACTGAGAGTGACAAACCTTAGTGATAAAGACTGGCCAGCTGATAACAGTATTTTAGTAGCTGCTCGCTGGTTCAACTTGGACGGACATATTCGCACTGTTCGGGCGGGCGAAGCCCTGCTGCAACAAGGGCTGAAGAGTGGAGAGACGAGAGAGATGGAATTGGCCGTTGAAGCTCCGGCTAAACGTCTCCCCTATGTCTTGATGGTAGATGCAGTCGACGATGGTATCGGTTGGTTTTATCAGCTGGGTAATAGCAGGATTAAGAGCCAGTTTGTGTTTGTGCGTTAGTGGTTAGTGCTCGGGTGGAATGATGGCCAGGTGGAGGCTAAGGTTTTGTCATAGGATAATGGGTTGGCCATCGATGAGCCAGTCTGGATTTGAACCGAATTTTAGATAGCGGAATTTTCGGTGTTAAGCCAAACCCAATCACGTGTTTTACTGCAGCGCCTATTTGCAGGCTAGCAAGTCTGCTACCAATGCAGGAATGCGCCCCTCTGCCAAATGTGAGTAGATCCTGTGCGGATCGGCCCGAAAGCATTTTCTCCGCCGCTTCAAAAACCTCAGTATCTCGATTCCCACTGGCCAATGAGAGGAACACCGGAGTCTCTGCTGCAATCTCGACCCCAGAAATCTCCATATCTCGACAGGCGATCCTGGGTACAAACTGCGCTGGAGTTTGAAGCCGAAGCCCCTCAGAAACCAACTGCTCAAGACTCATTTCATTTGAATGAAACATCTCTTGGGCATCCCTGTCCTGATAAAAGGCAGCAACGACGTTGGCAACTCCAGCCTCTACATTCTCAACACCATCGGCGAATACCAGCATGCAGCTGTCTATGATTTCATCTTCGGATAGACCTTCACTCTCGTGTTCAGCTGAGATGAGTTTGGAAATTAGATCTGCCTTCGGATTGGCACGGCGGAGCTCAAGAAGTTGATGCAGTTCTGAACGAAAACGAGCCAACCGGTTGTTTACCTGCTCAAATTTTTCAGCATCTGACAAAGGTGCGAATAGATAGAAAAAGGCATCGCTGAGATCTTTGTAGTGATTCCGAGCCGGATTCTCAAATCCAATAAAGTCGCACATCAGATTTAGCGATAGCGGAGAGGCGTACTTCTCGATTACATCCTCAGAATCGCCCTGCAGGAACAACTCCATTTGCCGGGCGGCGACACCTTCGAGGCTTGGTTGCCAAATATCCAGTTGGGCTCGAACAGAACGGATAAGACATTGGCGGCGAATCGTATTTCCTGGCGGATCGATAAAGGGAAGTATATTGTTTGCCAGACGAGCGGCTTCGTATCGATCAGCATTTTTTTTGTTGAGAACAGAAAATCGAGAGGGCGCATTACGCAAATCTTTTGAGGCAAGGGCGCTTAGAATATCCCCGTGCCGAGTTAGCAAATGTCCGGCTGGTTTAACCGCCGCCACCGGCTGGTTATTCCTAAGCAGCTCGTAGGTGGGGTAGGGGTCCTGAAAGAAGGCTGTTGAACCCAGATCTACCTCGTCGGTTAATTGGGTGGTCTTTTTGCCAAATAGCTTAGCGAGCGCCATCTATTGATTGCGCAATACGCGCGCTATTTCGGCATCATTTTTTTCTAAATGTTCGCGCAATTCTTCCTTTTCTGTGGTGTCAAAGGCGACTCCGGCGGCGAACTTGGCGAGGGGTTCGATTTTATAAAAGCGCAGCGCCGCTGAGAGGATGAATATTTCATCCACTAGATCGGCGGTAGTGCTGGGTGAGCACATATCGGCGACATTGTCTGAGCCAAGGCGAATCTGAACTCCAGCAGCAGCAAGCTCCAGCAATCTGGGGATCGAGTTATAGGTTGGGGTCAGGCGCGGTCTAAGTTGGCGCATACCAATGGCCGCCGATGGGCAGCAGATTATGCCAATGTTGCATTCAAGCATCCCCTCGACTAAGGCATCAAATCTTGGTTCTTCGTAGGTCGAGGGAGAAATCATATGCACCGCCCATATGGCTGGCGCGCCGTCTATATTGGCGAGGTTTCCCTCGCGCCTTACTGCCTCGATCAAACGCTCCGTCCCGGATTCTGAAGGGTCATTTCTCTGGTCGGTGTGTACGTGTAGCATTTTGTTTTCGCGTCTTGCTAGATCCAGCATGCGCACACAATGTTCTTCAAAGCCGATGTTTTCAGGATAATCATCGACATCATCAGCTTCCGGCAGAGCGCCGATAAAATCTGCTTGCCTGGCACCTTCTTCAAAGAGGCGCCATCGATTGGGCTCGTCCTGCCGAAATCCGAGGGGAGAATAGACCGCGGCATTAATTTTAAGCTGATCAGCAACGGTTCTCGCATGAGCTTGGACTGTGTTTAGGGCGTCCAGCTGAATCCGATCATCGGTAACATCCACCATGGTATCTGCTATGCGAGTGTTGGCTTTAATCAGGATTTCTGTTGCTTGGTCCAGACGCGCCTTGAGGTTATCTTCGTCGTAGGCAGGGCCGTCGTGCACGGTGGCAATCAGGGCATGTTTTTTTGCAAGGAGATGTGGGAGTTGTCGAGAACTTTTAATTTTCCATGATCGACCATGCCATCTTCTAGCGTATTGATTCGGTCTAGGTGCAGGTGGGCGTTGTGACACCCTCCGAGTCGATCAATCTCCCTGCGTAATGAGGTATAGAAGGGTGAATTAAGTGACAAACTTCTTCTCTCTTGGCTTCAGCCTTCGGTATGGGATAAATCTAGTCTATTGATACAGATAGTATCAATCAAGCGGGCAGGTTGACTTGCGCCTCTAGTCCCTCGGGTAACCGTAGCGGTCTAGAAGCTCGCCGTACCGAGTTTCGAATTCTTGTTTCAATTCGGGACCAAAAATATCTCGCCATTGCTGGCTTTTTGCGTTGCGAACGTGATCCTTTTTCACTTCGGCTTTTCCTAATCGATATTTATTGGCGAAATATTTGGCTGCTGCCCCGGGCAATCTGGGCAAATTATAGAAATCAAATATTTGCTCGAAGACCTCTGGCTCATTACCGAGAATGTCTTCATACCGAAACAAAAGCACTCGTGAGTCGTTTTCCGGCCACTCCATCATGCTTTCGAAATGATATTGGCGGAATTCCATCTCGGCCCGAAGGCCTTCAACAACTGATACAGAAGACAAATAGCTGGAAAGGCTCTCGCCAGATGGAATGTCGCTGGGCACCTTGCCGTTGACTACCATCCAATCCGCGTCGACTGGGTTCATCAGATTACTCCAGCGTTCTGCCCCACGCTTATGATAGTAATAGCTCGAAACCATTAGATCCCTGGGATCGCGCACAAAGCGAACCACGCGTATATCCTCAAAGCGGTCGAGGTTGGGCTTGTGTCCGCTGATTGATGCAGTTCCATAGCGGTTAGCGCTGTTGTAGAAGGCCTCGATACGGTGATAGAAATGGCGGAATGAAGTGGGGCAGTTTGGGGTTAGCCCGTGTGTCATCGAGTAGACTCTCGAAGCGCGTTTGTAGACCTTGCGAGAGAACATGGTCAGACATTTGTGATAGCCACAGTGAGCGCGAACTTTTCCTTGAACAATTTCGGCACTATTGAGATTTGGATCGATTAGTTGAAGGCGGTTTTCTCCAGCCGGCGTCGCTAGATACTCGTGGTTACCTGTGGTGAGTGAGTCGCCAGCCTGAACGGCATCTAGGGAACGGGCTTTGATACCGTTGAGCTTTAGTTTCCCGAGCGCTGCCAGCCGCCTGCACTCAGGGCGATAGAGTAGCCCAGAGTGAACGACCAAATCTTCTATGGAAATATTGCGGGATATCAAAAGCTCGATTTACTCCAAGTTAGCGAATGCTTGAGCTCTAGTATGTCTAAGCCCGGTGAAGACTGCATCCGTTACAATGCGAAATCCAGCTTACTAGTGCACATAAATTGCTTACTGATTTAGACAAAGAATATCTCTGGCACCCATATTCATCAACGACCCGCCCCGGGCCGGTATGGCAGGTCGTTGGTGCTGAAGGTGTGCATATTGAGTTGGCTGACGGCCGCAAACTGATTGACGGCATGTCGTCCTGGTGGTGCATGATCCATGGCTACAATCACCCGGTTCTCAATCAGGCAGCGAAGGATCAGATCGACCAGTTTTCTCATGTGATGTTTGGTGGGCTCACTCATGAACCGGCAATCACGCTTGGCCAAAAGCTGGTGGAAATCACGCCAGAGGGCTTGGAAAAAGTATTTTTCTCGGATTCTGGCTCTGTCAGCGTCGAAGTGGCGCTAAAGATGGCGCTGCAGTATTGGCAGGCCAAGGGGGAGATTGATAAAACCCGATTTGTGTCCTTGCGTCGGGGGTATCACGGTGACACCTGGGGCGCGATGTCGGTCTGTGATCCCGATCGTGGTATGCATCACCTCTTCAAGGGAATGTTGGCAGAGCAATTATTCGTGGATTCGCCCAGTTGCAAATTTGCCGATCAATGGAACGAATCCCATATCGAGGAGCTGCGAGCTTTATTATCGGCGCAATCTAAAGAGATTGCTGCCCTGATCCTTGAACCGGTGGTGCAGAACGCAGGCGGTATGCATTTTTATTCACCGGAATATTTAAAGCGCGCTCGCGAGCTTTGCGATCAATATGATGTGTTACTAATTGCCGATGAAATTGCCACGGGCTTTGGTCGCACAGGCAAGATGTTTGGTTGTAACTGGGCTGGGATAAGCCCCGATATCATTTGCGTTGGAAAGGCTTTGACAGGAGGGTATCTATCTCTGGCAGCAACGCTCTGTACCGAGCGGGTAAGCGACGAGATATGCGGTGCGGACCCCGGTCTCTTTATGCACGGACCCACCTATATGGGTAATCCACTAGCTTGTGCGATTGCTAGCGCGAGTCTGGATCTGCTGTCGCAGATGGAGTGGCAAGACAAAATTTGCGATATTGAACCCTTGCTCAGGGTTGGTTTGGCGCCTGCGGGGGAATTGCCAGCAGTAAAAGAGGTTCGTGTGCTGGGTGCCATAGGCGTAATCGAATTGAATCAGCCAGTGAATCAGTCAGAGTTGCAACCAAAATTTGTTGAGCAAGGGGTTTGGGTGCGACCCTTTGGGTCAGTGGTCTATTTGATGCCGCCCTACATTATTGAGCCCGAGCAGCTTCAACAGCTCTGTGCCGCCTGCTTGAGCGTTGTATCCGAACTGTAAATTTTTAGTTGTGTTAGTTGACATTGGAAGTCAGTAAACGCAAAGATGCACCATGCAAAAAAGATACATTAAGTTAATCGATCTTGTGTGCTTGACTCGAAGTTCTCGAAGTCAGGCTTTTTTGCTTTCCTTGTTACTGGTTTTTGGAACTCTCAGTGTTTCCAGTCACGTCCATACTCTAGACCTTCATGCAGATGCTGAGGTTCAAACTTCCCACGAAGTGCTTACGAGTTTGGAGGAACTACTCGCTGGTGAGTGTGATCATTTCCATTCCAATACCCATTTTGTTGCGGATACCTCGGTTGTTTCGCACCATTACTCGAATGGTCGAGAGACAGGTCCCACTGAGGACTTATCCACCGACTCCATTTCCCCGGAACTCTTTCCGCCTGCCAGAGCCCCACCTTCCATTATTTCACTGACGTAAATATTTGTTGACGCTCCTCCATCGGGTGGGTGTCTGTCATTGAGATTTTTGGAGAATAAATTGAAAAAGTTATATCTAGGGCTGCTTATTGCAGCAAGCCCAATTTGTTGGGCGCAATCGATCGACGAAACTGTCGTAACCGCATCACCTATCGCACAGACTCAAGAAGAGCTGGCAAGCTCAATTAACCTAATCGATCAGGAAGAATTGGCCAGAAGAGCCGCATCGAATTTGGGAGAAGCTCTTGACGGCCAATTAGGTGTGAATAACAGCAGCTTCGGACCTGGGGTAGGAAACCCCGTAATACGTGGCCAGAGTGGCAAGCGTGTTGAGATTCTAAATGATGGAATGCGTGTGACTGACGTATCTGATACCAGCGCCGACCATGCAGTAGCAGCTGAAATTGGACATATACACCAGATAGAAGTGATTCGCGGTCCAGCAACGCTTCGATACGGGCCTGGAGCAATAGGTGGCGTCGTGAACCTGGTTGACCGCATCCCCGGAGAAGAGCTTCAACAGGGTTTGTCCGGCAGCCTTTCAACCAATTACAACGACAACTCTTCTGCCGGTACTTTTGGGGCAGATGTCAGCTACGGGTTCGAGGAGTTTGGAGTTGATGCCTCATTCGTTGAGCGCGATTCAGGTGATATCAGCATTCCAGGACTTGCTGACCACGAGGCGGACGATCTTGACGAGACGACTGATGGATACATTGCGAACACCGATGCCGAGTCGTCCTCTTTCGCCTTAGGCGCCCACGGGATATCAAATGATCTAGAGTGGGGAGTCGAGTACAAGAGCCTCGACTATCAGTATGGTGTGCCCCCAGGTGGACATGGTCATCATCATGAGGAAGGCCATGAGGAAGATGATGACGATCATGCGGACGAAGATCACGGTGAAGAGGGGCATGATGAAGAAATCTTCGTGCGTATCGACTTAAAACAGCAAGATTTCCAATCACACCTGCGCTTTGTAGACCCCTTTAGCGGTGTCGACTCAATCGAAATTGACCTGTCGCGTACAGACTACGAGCACACTGAAATAGAGATTGAAGAAGGTGAAGCCGAGCTTGGTACTTTCTTTAGTTCAGACTCTACAGAGCTCTCTGCAGAAGCTGTCTTTAGTGTTGGTGCATGGAGTAGCTATGCGGGATTATCACTAAGTCAGGAAGATTTCTTGGCAGAGGGCGAGGAGGCCTTTGTTCCCGCTTCAGAGACTTCAAATGCCGGTTTGTATTGGGTTGGCCGCCAAGATCTTGCTGACCTGACGGTTGAACTGGGTGCCAGGTTAGACAATCAGACTATCGATACAGATGGTGTTTCTTCGATTGATGATTCGAGCGTCAATTTAAGTGCAAGCCTTCTCTACCCAATCGGTAATGAAACTCAGCTCGGTTTTATTCTGTCTCGGGCAGAGCGCGCACCCAGTACCGAAGAGCTTCTTGCTGAGGGTGAGCACATTGCGACCAATACCTACGAGATAGGTGATCTGAGTCTGGACAACGAGACGTCAACAAATCTTGAGCTGACATACCGGTATCAGGGCGACTTCAGCGTTCAGGCCAGTATCTTTTATAACGACTTCGACACCTATCTGTACGCTCATGACACAGAGCTGCTCTTCAATCACGACCTAGAAGAAGGAGGAGCCACAGGATTGGCTGCTTGTTCGGAGGCGTCCGCCTTCGATGATGCCGAGGAGGCTGAAGAAGCAGTGGAGTGTTTTCAATACCGCCAAGATGGTGCGAAGTTCTTTGGAATGGAAGCCGAAGCTACCCTGCCTTTGTCTCAGGATTTTTCCCTGAGAATATGGGCAGATCAAGTTCAGGCCGAATTAGACAATACAGGTGATGTTCCCCGTATGCCGCCCACAAGAGTTGGAACTACCTTGATCTACGAAACAGGTAACTGGTATTCCAGCCTGGGGCTTTTGCAGGCTGCAGATCAGGATCGCCCCGGTGAAAACCAGGAAGTTACGGAGGGATACACAAAGCTGGATGCTTATCTCGGCTATAGCCTGGAAAACCTAGATTTGTTCCTTCGGTTGAACAATTTAACCGACGAAGAAATACGTAATTCAACCTCATTTCTGCGTGAGATTGCACCTGAAGCAGGACGGTCGGTAATACTCGGATTGAGCTACAACTTCTAGATGAAATGCTGGCCTGAAGGCCTTATTGGGTCTATTCTTATCTTTGATAAGGATAGCCTCGGTGGGGCCCGTCGAGATTCGGTGGGCCAGCAACTTACATTAAAAGGGGGTGATCTGGGATGGAAAAACGCCAGGATTCAGAACGACGACAGGGCACCGATCGCCGCTCCGGCATTGATAGGCGGAAAAACCAGTTGGAATTCACCGGCGATGAGCGTCGCGGCGTTGCAGAGCGTCGCCATGCAGCGCGCCGGGTTTTACTCGACCGTCGCCAGGCAATTTAATCTCGCTATTCCCTGCTGCGCCACCTGAACTTGGGGGTGATAGCAGTATTGGCCGTGCAGCGTCTGCACAGCCCTCCAGTCTTTATTCGCAGGTCTTAGTTTCTACCTAGATGGTAAATTGCAATGGTCAGGGCGATATCCTATATTCAAAGCGCTTTGGGATCAGGGTGTCTGATCTAGAGACGCTAAATAAAATAGATATTTTGCGCAGGCCACTAAAGGTATTTTTCCAATACGCGCAACGGGGGAAACTAAAAGGTTAAAACAGAAGACAATCCTTGAAGGGTTGGAACTTCTGTTCCCTCCAACATTTAGGAGCAAACAGATGATAATTGAGAATGCATTCAAGAATGGTTTTTTGGTATCTCTAATTTTTCTGAGCATGCTACTTGTAGCCTGTTCTGATTCAGGCGACACCGCGGGCGAGATGGCTGATGACGCTATGCCGGCTGAGCCTCAAATGGAGACACAAGCGATCTCCGAGCTTGAGGCAAATAAACAAGCAGTGCGAGACTATTTGAACGCGGCCTGGGGCGCAGAAAGAACTGAGGTGGCCTATGACCTGTTTGCCAACGGCTACGACAATCTACGGGCAGAATTTCAAAATATGGTGGTGAATGCGGACGATCCAGCGCTTCGTGAGATATCTGATCCGCTGACAGTGGCCATTCCTGATCGCGTGGACACCATTGAAGCTATGGTTGCCGAGGGCAATGTGGTTGGAGTTCAGACTCGAATTACCGGTACTCATGAGGGCAACCTCTACGGTATTCCAGCGACCGGAACGGCAATCGATATTGTTTCAACCGCTTTTTACACCTTTGAAGATGGCAAGATTGTTGAAGCCTGGGAAATGGCCGATGAAGCCGCACTTTTGAGGCAATTGGGTACCTGGTTGCCAGAGCGTAGTGATGGTTTGCGTATTGCTCCAGAAATCAACCACCCTGTGCGACTTGGTGGCCAAGTATTGGTCGACGTTCTGGCTCATCCGCAAGAAGGTGATACCTATACCAATAAAGTTCGTGTCTCCGCTTATAAATCGCAAATTGGGCCGAGAAACCAACCTAATGCCTGGTTGCGCCCTACTGATCAAGTCTTTGATGGTGCGCCCTACGAAATTTATACCCGGCGTGGGTTTATGCATGTTGCCGAACGATCTCAGGAGCTAGGGACAAATCATCTCGGCATGGGGCAGGCATTTCCAGACCGCGTGGATATGGTTGGAAAACTTATCGCTGAAGGCGACAAAGTGATGATCCAGTTCTTACTTTCGGCTACTAATACCAGCAGCCTATTTGGCAATTTGCCCTCAAACGGCCCCGTGGGGGGCTGGGAAGTTGGTGTGCATACATTCGAAGGCACACACTGGAAAGAAGGATGGTGGTTTGGTGACGACGTTGGCATGTTATTGCAGATCGGCGCACCGGGTGACTTTCTCATTCCAGAAGCTATGTGATTTGAGAATCTGCGGGATATAAAACCGAACAAGGCATTAGACAGAAGGTCGTATTCTCAGTGATGACTTTGGCGAATTTGCCGAATGCGACAAATAAACAGTTTCTTTGGGAGTTTTGATGAAAATTTTAGCCTCTACATTGGCATTGAGTTTGTTCTCGTTGCTAGCAACGGGGATACAGGCGCAAGAAGACTTGTCCGCTCTGGATGCTCGCGGAAAGGAACTTTACTTCGAACAGGTCTCCTGTTGGGTTTGTCACGGAGACAACGCTGAAGGTCGGGTTGGCCCGACTTTGCATGGCGGGCCAACACCCCTGGATATTCAGGAGCAGCTCGATTCAAATCCGCAAATGGCAATTATTGTCAGCGAATTGGATCCCTCAGTAGAGGACCTAGTTTCGCTTTCGGTATATCTGGGCGGATTGGGAGGTCACAGTTACGATTCTGAAACCGTTGAGCAATGGCGGTCGGAATTGACGGCAGCCAGAGCTGCCAGGGCTGCCGATTTTGAATTCGCCGTTTCGGCTAGAGATCAACAGATTCTCAGTATTCAGCATTTTGATACCGTGCTTGAGGATTGGGAGCGCAAGGCCAATACCGGAAGCCTGAGAAGAGACTACCAAGTTCAGGTTCTTGAGGAATACGAAAACGGCGAGCAGGTATTTTTTCCTGAGCCTGACAAATTATATTTCTATGAGAATACGGGCACTGCCCAGTCACGTTCGCCTAATGATGGCACCCGAACCAGTGCCACCGGTATTGTTGTCGGTGATGCAGAGACAAAGGAAATAATTGCCTCTGCTGAAATGCCTGCGGAATTGCGCGGAGCAGTTCACACCACCGTACTAAGTCCAGACGGAAAGTATGCCTACATAATTGGGCCAACGGCGACACGGCCGGCTGGAGCCACCGGCAACGTGCTCCGTACTCCGGCAACCATGCTTAAAGTTGATGCTCTAACTCTCAAACCTATCAAGCAACTAAATATCGGTGGGCGCTTGCATCACTCAATGGTATTCCAAGATAGATATTTATTGATGGACACCTTTGTCAGTGATCCCGATGCTCTGGATGTGTTTCTCTTTGACCCAGTGACAGACACCATTGTTGGCGGCATTAGTACGCGTGACCTGGGTGGTAGTAATTACACTGCTTTTACTGACAATGAATTTATCTATCTTTTGATGCAGCCCGGCAACGATGGGGGTTCACTAAGGGGTGCTGCGCTTGTCGCCAACGGTGAGTTCACTGCCTTGCGACCCTACTGGGTTGCCAAGATTGATCCTGAGAACTGGGAAGTTATAGACGAGTACCCCTATCGTGGATATCGCGGCGACTGGATTAGTATCGATTCGAATAGTGAATATATGTATATCCCCGCCGCCGGTTCTTCCAACGTCACAAAGGTGAACATTGAAACGGGTGAAATTCCTTGGTCAACTTCTACTGGTATTGGGCCATATGGCAGTTCTCTAAATGCGGATGAAACCGAGCTCTGGGTTGCGAACAAAGGTGAAGCGACAGGTCATATCGGTAGAACTCTTACCGTAATTAATGCTGAAAACGGCCGGTCTTTGGATACTCTATTTACAGGCTACGGTGTGGATCACGTACTTCTCGACCCTACGGGTAAAGAGATGTGGGCCACCAGCAATAGTGAAGGTCGCATCTATGTTTATGATGTTGAAAGCAAGGAACAGACCCACGTTATTGATATGCCAGGATGGGGTCAGCCACATGGATTGGTTTGGGTTCACTACGATGAAGATGGAGCTGGTCGCGTCGTAAAGGATCAGGGCGCGTTCCAGAGCGGAATTAACCCAGCCAAGGGCATGCCGCTGGTCCTAGACTAAGCACAATGCTCAATAACACAGCCCTCTGCTTCGGCCATTGAAGCAGGGGGCTTTTTTATACCCTTCGAAATTCTTTGGCGGATAGTTTTTTTGAAATGGTAGATGCGGCGGGTTTTAGCTCGGCGATTAGGCCGAGAATAATGACCGATAAATTCACTGTTAATTTGCTTAAAGTTCAGCACACAGCAACCCCTCTCTAACGTAGTATGCGAACTCTATTGCGCAAGCAATAGTCGGGAAGTATTCTCGTTTCAATAATAATCAGTATCCATCCTTTAGTGTGCTGCAAAGCAAATTGATCGATGGGATCTTTAGGGGGATCAGGTGAGCTCACAAAATAAAGGCATATTTGCCAAACTAATGAAAACTCTTTCGGCCGTAGAGCCGAACGAAATTAGGGCGACATCGCTGTCCTTCCTGTTTGTCTTCATATTGATGGCCGCTTACTACCCACTCAGGAATGTGCGAGACGCGCTAGCGAGCAATTGGACCGACCCAGAAATTAGTTGGTTGTGGACGCTAAACTTCTTCATAAGTACTGCGATCGTTGCCGTCTATGGATTTGCGGTTACACGTATTCCCTTTAAAAAGCTGGTTCCTAGCGTCTACGCTTTTTTTGCGGCTAGCTTTGTCATCTTTTTTGTGGCGACATCCGGCGAAAGAACGGTACTAATAGATAAGGCCTACTATGTTTGGATTAGTGTTTTTGCGCTGTTTCATCTGTCCGTCTTTTGGAGCTTCGTCGCTGACACCTTCAATAAAGAGCAGGCCAGTAGATTGTTTGGAATCTTCGCTGGGGCAGCCAGTTTAGGCGCAATATTTGGCCCCTTGATGACTGGTATATTCGCTGAGCAAATTGGTGGTAGCGGTTTGATGTTGGTCTCAGCAGTCATGTTGATGATCCCAATACCAATAATCTTAGTATTGGATAAACTCAAAACCACTGAATTGGGCAATGCAAGTCATCACCTGGATGCGGATAAAGCCAAAATTGGCGGTAACCCTTTCAAGGGCTTTGTCGACTTCTTTGCCAATCCATATTTGTTGGGGATCGGTTGCTTTCTCATTCTCTATACCGGTATTGGCACCTTTGTTTATTTCCAACAGGTGGATCTTCTGAGAGCCATCGAAGATGAGGCTAGGCGCGCAGCTATATACGGATATCGCGATGCCATTGTGAATACCTTGACCTACATCCTGGCGTTTTTTGTTACCGGACGTATGGTATCCAAACTGGGTATGCCTAGTGCGCTGATGCTGGTTCCCGTAGTGCTGATATTTGGTATGGCAATTCTGGCATTTACGCCGGTTCTGCTTGCAGCCGTAACCATGCACGTTGCACTAAGGGCCGGAAATTACGGTCTGACTCGTCCTTCTAGAGAGATGCTCTTTACCGTTGTTGATCGGGAAGAGCGCTTTAAGGCCAAACCTGTAATCGATATCGTGGTTTACCGGGGTGGTGATGTAATGATGGGTTGGTTCTATACCGGTCTCAGTACTGGCCTCGGCCTTGGCTTGGCAGCGATCGCCGCGGTTGGGGCAATTGTCTCAGCACTCTGGGCCTTCGTCGGCCTGAAATTGGGACAATCTTTTGATCGGCGAGATAAGCCTTCAGAAGAGGAAAGCTCAGGAACTGAATCGTCAGCGGTCTAGTCGGAAGTTAATTGATTTTGGCCTCCGAAAAAATATTCTATTGGGGGAAAAGGCTATGAAACATGCCTTCAGATTAATCGTTCTTTTGGCTTCTTTTGTAATGGCGTGCTCAGCAATTGCTCATCACGCCATTACCTCGACCTATGATGTGGAGCGGACTACAGCTGTTCAGGGTGTGGTCACCGACTTTCTGTTCAAAAATCCCCACGCAAGAGTCTATTTTGAAGTCACCAACGAAGACGGCTCGGTAACTGACTGGGTGGGCGACGGCTCTGCTTCCACTATCTTGCGAAGGGAAGGCTGGACTGCCGAAACTCTTGAGCCAGGGGACTTTATTCAGATTATCGGCTCCAGCAGTCGAGACGGTTCTCCCATGGTAATGATGGATTCCGTCAGCATGCTAAATGCCGATGGGAGTATCGCAAGCGAGATTTATGGCTCGGTTGAGGACTTTGCCTTGACCTACGATGCTGAGTTAATTGAACGTCCACTGGAGTTGGCCGAGGGAATACCTGATCTGGGAGGAATCTGGACAGGGCAGGGTTCACCCTACACTCCACCTCGAGCAGTTCAGCCAGTTCTCAGTGAGATTGGTATGGCACTGCAGGCGAGCTACGACATCACGACCGACCCTCAGGTCTTTTGCGATACACCTGGCATTGTTCGCCAAGGTGGTATGACACCCCATGGAGTCAAAATTACTCAGTACGAGGATCGCGTGTTTTTTGAGTACGAAGAGTACGGGATTTCACACACTGCCTATTTTGATCCAGCACGTGCCGATACGGGAATAAAAACTCATATGGGTGATTCTGTTGCTCGTTATGAAAACGGCAATCTTATTGTCGAGACCACCAATTTGCTTTCTGAGCAGATGCACGCTGGCAGCAATCGTATGAGCGATCATGCGAGAATTGTGCACACCTATAGCCGTGTTGATGAGCCGGGCTATAGCTCCCTGATGAAAATCAGCACCTTTATCTCAGACCCGGTTAACTATGCTGAAGACTTTGAGTTTGAAAACATCAAGATGGCTTCAGCTCCCTACGAATTTATTGAAAACGGATGTGTTCCGCCTTTGCGAGAGCGAGATGTAGTGCACCCCGCCATGAGCTTTTTCCTGACAAGTAATGGTCCGGGAGATGGAGCAAATCTGGGCGGTCTTGAAGGCGCAGATGCCCATTGTGTTGCTTTGGCTGCCACGGTCGGACAGGGGGGCAAAAACTGGCGCGCCTATTTGTCCACTACTGGCGAAAATTCCGTAAATGCGCGAGATCGAATAGGCGCGGGTCCTTGGTACAACGGCAAAGGGGACGTGATCGGAATTGATCTAGAAGATTTACACGATGATCAGGGCAGTGGATGGATGAGGAGCTCGGTGTTAACAGAGCGAGCTGCTCTGGTGAATGGTCGTGGGGATGACCCGAATCGACACGATATTTTAACTGGCTCGCTCGCGAACGGAACGGCTTCGAATGCCGACGGCGATACCACCTGTAGCAACTGGACTTCCAATGGAGACGGCAGTGCGCTCGTGGGCCACTTTGACTTGGTCGGTGGCGGAGACAATCCAACATCCTGGAACAGTGCTCATGGTTCTCGAGGATGTAGTCAGGAAAATCTTCAGGGAACCGGTGGTGACGGCTTGTTTTACTGCTTCGCAGCTCCCTAATAATTCGCAGCGCCCTGATACACCGCCGTTTCAGAGAAGAGGACCAACCAAATGATTAGTTCGATTTTTAGGAGAACCACTTTGGTTCTCATCGCCGCTCTGGGATTTTCAGTTACGGCCCAGGCCGACAAAGTGGTGATTTTTGGTGCTACTGGAACCATTGGGCAGGCCGTTGTGCGCGAAGCTTTGGATCGTGGTCATGAGGTTATTGGCGTTTCCAGAAATCCGGATAACTTTAGCTATACCGAATCGAACTTCACCGGAGTTGCTGGAAACCCAACTCTCTTGCAATCGGTGCTTGAGATAACCGAAGGCGCGGATGCCGTTATCAGTGCGGTGGGCGGACGTGAAGCCCCAACACCTGAAGAAACGGCCATGAATCAAACTGCTGTTGTCTTTAGTCAGGCTTACGCTGGCTTAGGCGAGGGCGGCCCTCAGGTTGTTGTTGTTGGCGGCGGTTTGACGAGTCACGGGAGCCTGGAAGCGGTAATCGAAAATCTCCCCCCCAATGCTACTGAGGGATCACCCTTTAGAGCGTTATTTCTGGGTCATTGGTATGCCTATCAAAATTATCTTGCGTCGGACATCAACTGGACTTTTGTTGCACCGCCGCTGGGCATTATTGGTTTTGGGAACACGCCGGGAGAGGATATTCGTACGGGTACCTACCGCACCTCGACTGAAGGCTTTGCCTATGATTCGAATGGCGACAACATCATTAGTAAATCTGATTTGGCGGTAGCCATTCTGGACTTTGCCGAGACAGATGACTTTGTCCAACAATGGGTCGGCCTCGCCAGACAGTAAAAAGGTCTCCTGGAGAAGCCTAGATGCCAAAATTGAAACCCTTTATTGCTCAGGCCTTGTTCGCCTGTCTAGTGATTGTGCCAACTTTGGCGCAAGCCGATCGGATAGTCGTTTTTGGTGCAACCGGAAATCTAGGTCATAAAATTGTGCGCGAGGCCTTAGATAGAGGGCACGAAGTAGTTGGTGTGTCGCGCAATCCAGAAAAATTTGCCTACACAGAAGAGAATTTTATTGGCCGTGCAGGAAATCCAACCTCGGCGGAGTCGGTAAAAGAAGTAACTCTGGGCGCTGATGTTGTGATCAATGCTGTGGGTGGTCGAGTAGTGACTTCGGTGGAAGAAACAGCCATTTATCAGAGCGCTCATGCCATCACTGAGGCACTCGGCGATCTTGGTGATTTGGGGCCTTACCTTTTGGTTATTGCTGGCGGCAGCACCATGGCGCAGACTCGAGAGGAACTGTTTGCCAATATGCCCGCCGGACATACCGAGGGGTCGACAGGGCGAGCGCTGTATCTTGGTCATTGGGCAGCTTACGAAACCTATCTGGCATCCAATTTGAATTGGACTGTAGTGACACCGCCATTCCGGTTTATCGGCTGGCGCGAAGGAACTGGGACCGATGTGCGTACGGGTAATTACCGAACCTCAACAGAAGGAAGAGTGTTTGATGAGGATGGCAATAATTCGCTTACCGCCTCAGATTTGGCGGTAGCTGTTATCGATTTTGCCGAGAAGAGAGAACCTCTGAAGGTTAAAATCGCGCTCGGATATTAATTGAATTCGCTAATTGCCTTGCACCGCTCGAAGGTGTTCTTCTGGCAATGCTTCTGTCGCTTTCGACACGAAATAGCATAAAGCAACCGAAACAGCGCCTCCCATGGCAGCGGCGGAATAGGGGCTTCCTGCATTAAATTCAAACCAGACTCGAGCCGACTCGAGCAAACCTTCGGGCCAGACAGCACTGATTATTTTTGCGTGAATAAGAATAAAGGTAGTCACACCGCCGAGGAATCCAGCAACAGCCCCTTTGCTGGTAATGCCATTCCAGAGTGAACCAAATACCAGCGGCCCCATCAGAGCTGCGGTGAAGCCACCGACACCGGTCCAGATAAGCAGGGTCACATTCATATCCATAATTGCCCACCCAAGAGCGATGGAGCCGAGAAGCGTGAGCACCGTCACGACTCGACTGATATTGAGAACGTTTTTGTCCAGCTGTGCCTCGCTGAGTTCAGCGTGAATTCGCGGCGCGATACTGCGGCGGTAAATGTCGTTGGCAAACACCTGTGAAGTGGAGATTAGCAATCCATCTGCGGTCGACATAATAGCCGCGAGAACACCTACGCCGAGAAGTGCCGCAAGCCAGGTTGGGAATAATTCAATAAAGAAAGCGGGAAGCGCTGTATTCGCCCCACCACCTAATAGGTCGTCACCAAAAACTCCCCGCGCCAGGATTCCACCCATGGAAATTGCCGGCAATATCATGCCGAAGACAAAGGCCAGGATTAGAAATTGATTGCGACTGCGTTCATCTTTAAGCGCCCAAAGCTTGTTGCCAATATGGGGTAATAAGCCCAGAGGGATGTGCGCAATGACCAGAGCAACATAAGACCAAGTGGACGCGGCAATAGGGGTAGTTTTGTTAAAGTTGCTAAGAAGGTCTGGATCCTGCTGTCTCAGGTTCTCGAGCAGACTGGACAAGCCTCCGTTGCCAAAACCATTGAAGAAAAAGATGGCTATGGCGATAGCCAGAACTACCATCAAAAATCCCTGAGCGCCGTCGGTAATAATATCGGCATGTGCGCCACCCATAGTGATGTAGCCGATAAGCACTGCTGCGGTAATTCCCATGGCCCAGCCTTGAGATAGGCCGAGCATCATTTCGAACATCACTAACCCTGCCACCAACTGGCCTGCCAGATAGAAGAGCAGTAAAAGCGAAAGCAAGGCCGCCGATATTCTCAATGTCTCGGATTGGTATCGTTCGCCCAGATATTCTGGGATAGACCTGGCCCCTGAACTATTGCCATAGCGCCCCACAGTTCGCTGGCAGATGAGTACACCGAGATAGATACCAAGAGGATAGAGAAAGGCGATCCAAAGCGTAGATATACCATAGGTATAGGCAAGGCCGGGTACACCGAGGAAAGTTGAGCCGCTGGCTGCAGTTGAAGCAAATGCCAGCGCCAGTAGAAGAGGGCCGTAACTACTGCGCGCAGTAGCAAAGTCGTCGGCACCCTTTATCTTTTTGCTGGCGATTACGCCAAAAGTAAGCATGGCGCCGATATACAAGAACATAGATAGCCATGACCAGCTATAGAGATTCATGGTTTCCCTCCCCCAAGAGAATGATTAGATTTTGACTCCTAAGACGGAGCAACATCCATTAGTGTTCAATCACTGTTCAATTTTGTTCTGATCCCATCCGATGATGGTTTCATTAACAACAACCTACTGTTCTGGGTTCAGTCGGCTCAGGTTTTATCAGATTTGAAAGCGTTCCGACGCCAGAAATTTTTGTTTCCACTCGCTCATCTTTCTGCACGATTCGTTCAGGCTTGAGGCAATTGTTTGTAGGTATTCCCATACAGATGACATCTCCGGGAAACATGGTGACGCCGGAAGAAATATAGACAATTGTCTCCTCTATCGAATGGCGCAGATTTGAGAGGGGAGCTGAGTGAATTAGATCACCGTCGATACGGGTTTCCAAGCTGTGTTGGTAGGGATCACCAAGCTCATCTTCCGTAACGATAGCTGGACCAAAGCCCGAAGTGAGATCGAACATTTTTCCCAGACCGAACTGCGAACTGTGGCTTTGAACGTCCTTCACACTGCCTTCGTTATAAATGGTGTAGCCAAATACGTGTTTTAGCGCATGCTCTTGGGCGATATATCGACCACCTCTCCCCATGACGACGACCAATTTCCCCTCGCACTCCAATTGCTTGGTGCGAAGGGGAATGTCGATAACCTCATTGTGCGCAACGTGATTACGGGGAGTGCGTAGATAGAGGGTTGGATGTTCTGCGCTATTTAGTCTGTCCGCTTCTTCGGCATCCGAACTATTGGCCGCAACATTAAAGGTTGCGACAGGAATGATAGGGGGAAGGAGTTGGATATCATCGATATCAAAACTCTCGAGGTCTTTGGCATTCTTGATTTGGTGGCGAGCGTAAGGACCCCGCTTAATGACATCCATAATGGACTGAGGCATTCCCCTGGCCTCTCGATCAACCGCGAGAACTGTTTTTCCATCATCTTGGAGCCAACCCAGGCGCTCGTAACCGCTAGATTCAAAAGCCAGGAACTTCAATATTACTCCTCAGATAAAAATAAAAGATGGGCGAGGGCGGGATGATATAGGTGGGTGGTAACCCCTAGCAATCCTTGTTTTCCAATTGAGTTGTGCTGTTTTAAGGCGTGAAGTAGTTCGTTTGAGGGCGCTCTCATCCTATCTAATTTGGGGTGTAAAACCTGTAAACTCAGTCTGCCTTACAAAATGTTTAATTGTTTTATGACCAATTTAACATTTACTGTCTTACCAAATTGGTTTACAGTTCAGCCAATAACTTTTTTTGCGCCCCGAAGTTGGGGGACTTTTTCCAAGCGCCAATGAAGAGTAAATTTATGGGGGGATTGCCTGTCCAGGCTTCTGCAGCGGCTTTTTTGGCTGCGAAAAGAACAGCATTATTGCTGCTTCTTGCCGTTGCCTATTCCCAGTCTAGTTATTCGCAGATTGCTAACCCTGGTTTTGAAGAGGGTTTGGCAGGCTGGATCGATGGCGATCCCAGCGGCTCAGGCACCGCGCTTTCTAATGATGCCAGCTCTGGCGAGCAATCAATCAAGTTATCCGAAGAATCCTCTTATGTGGCTCAGGTTGTTGAGGTGCTCCCCAACACCAACTACCTGGCAAGCGTTTGGATTCGTGGTACGGGTAATTTGGGCGTTAAAGTCGGCGACGAGCTATTGTTCGAGCAAAAGACTGAACGCGGTCGCGGCTGGGGTGCGTTGAACCTTGGCTTTAATAGTGGCGACTTCTCTCAGGTGACAATCTTTGCCAGCTACGCAGGCCGTGAGTCTCGTTTCGATGACTTTGCGCTGCAGGCAACCCAAGATCAAATTGAGATGGGTGCTCGTATTCTTAGTTCCGCCGCAGGAGGGTACGGATTGTCCCCTGATCTTGCCCCGGGCGAGAACTTTGATTTGCTTGGCTGGTATCTAAATACCCCAGGTGATCAAAACAATGATGGAATATCCGACAGGTATTCTGAAATCGATCTCGCACGCGGGGAAATTGACGAACGCTATTTCTATACCGCTGAAGATGGCGGCATGGTCTTCAAGGCGACAGTATCGGGCGGAAAGACCTCGGCAAATACCAGCTTTACCCGCACCGAACTTAGAGAAATGATGCGCCGCGGAGATACCTCCATCGATACCCACACCAAGCCAGAGCCCAATAAAAACAACTGGGTCTTTTCATCGGCACCTATATCAGCGCAGCGAAAAGCCGGCGGTGTTGATGGCCGCCTTTATGCCACGCTGGCCGTAAACCATGTAACTACTACCGGCGACGCCGGTCAGGTCGGGCGAGTCATTGTTGGTCAAATTCACGCGAAAGATGATGAACCCATTCGCCTCTACTACCGAAAGCTACCGGGCAACGAACGTGGCTCTATTTATGCGGCTCACGAAATTAGCAATGGCGACGACGTCTGGTACGAAATGATCGGTAGCAGCGCTCGATCAGCACCCAATCCAGAGAACGGAATCGCATTGGGGCAAAAGTTTTCCTACGAAATTCTCGCCGAGGGCAACAATCTTCGCGTCACCATCCTTGATGAACAAGGTGAACTATTGGCGCAAACCAACATTGATATGAGTGACAGCGGCTACGACGTAGCCGACGACTATATGTATTTTAAGGCAGGGGTCTACAACCAAAACAACACGGGTGACCCGCAGGATTATGTTCAGGCCACTTTTTATGAGCTGGAAATATCACACGCTGATTTCAGTTCATAACCCGGCTGGTGAAGTAGAGATTATTAGATAAATAACTAAACGAAGATAGCTAGTAGATTTTATTGGGAGTTGAAAACGATGATTAAGAATACGCTTATATATGCTGCACTCCTTGCAGTTTTAGTGGGATGCGGCAGTAGCAGGGACGACACAAGTCTTGCGCCCAGCTCTGACGGTAGTGCTGCAATTAGCGGTACTCTCCAGGTCGGCGAAACTCTAACTGCGTCAATTACGGATGGAGATCGAGTTCTTTCGGGAAGCCAGAGCTATCAATGGTATGCGGACGGCGACCTGATTGCGGGTGCTACATCATCAAGCTATACACTTACAGCTGCTGAAGACGGTGCTGAAGTTACGGTTGTTGTTAGATATACCGATAGCCAGGGTTTACGTGAAACAAATGAGTCTAGCCCTAGCGGAGAAATTCTAGATGCTTTTACGCTCGGAGCGACATTTGTTCACGGTCTGGTGGATGGCGCTAGCTGTAGTATTTTCGCAGTTGATGCTGCTGGTGTGGCCTCGACTACTGCTGCTGCGACAGGCACAACAACTAATGGTGTTGTCAGTTTTGGGGACCTTGTGCCTATTGATGGCACTGGCCTGATTCAATGTTCAGGCGGTACCTATACAGATGAGGCTACGGGCCTCCTGCTCGATGCTCCCGATACTCGAGCTATTGTGACTGTTGGTGCGGACACGAATTTTACCGTTACTCCTCTCACTGAAATTGCTGCTCAGAGAGCAGAAGTCGCTGGTGATCTGAATACTGCGGTTACCGATCACAATACCGCGGTTGCGACGGCCTTCGGTATATCCGGTGATATCACTGAAGTAACCCCAACCGACCTCTCGACCACGGCACTGACCGATGACGATGCGGGCATCTACGCGACAGCCTTGGCGTTGATTTCGCAGCTAGATGCAAATGATGCGGTTACTTCAACAGAAGAGCTTATTGAGAATATTGTTGCAGAGCTGGCGGATGGAACACTTTCAGAAGATGCTCTAACTGAAGTGGCGACTGCTCAAGCAGATTTGGCGACTTCCCCCTTTGCCGCAAACCTTGACGATACGGCTTTTACCATTGTTGAAAACGCCTTAAGTAATGCGCCGGAGCCAGCGACCTTCGAAGGCTTGAGCGCAACGATTCCCAATGATCAAGAGACGCCTCTTACTGGATCGATCACAGTGGCGGATGTAAATTTCGGCGAAGATTCAGTTGCTGCTCAGACAGATGCGGCAACCACCTACGGATCTTTCACCATTACCGAAGATGGTCAGTGGGAATACACACTTGATACAACAAATGCTTCGGTTTCCGGGCTGGAAGTTGGTCAGTCCATTAATGATTCAGTGGCCCTTGCCTCTGCTGATGGAACCGCCGCTAGTTTGGTGGTTCGAATTACCGCCCTTACTCAGGTTGCGGAGATTGCCAACACAATCAATGGTGATACCGGCGAGCTGCGTCTAAACCTTGAAGAGCATCTGCTTGAAGGTAAATTGTCCTTTTCTTTCTACAAGACTGAAGCACTGGGTGATGATGGAAATGAAAAAGATGCTTACATAACTCTCTATGGTTCTTCAGGTAGCTCTTCTGAATCGCTAGTCGATTTGCGTATCCAGGGAGAGGCAGAAGAAGATGACGGTACCATTCGAGAGCCACGCTTTCTGGTACGGAATACAGATAACGACAATTATCCCGGTGGCATTATTACTGCCCCTTTTACCCCTAACGAATGGTATGACATCGATATCGTTTGGGATATGTCCCAAAACGAGCAGGTCACCATCTATATCAACGGTGAAATCCTTGGCGGTGGCGCATTTGGTACAGCGGCTATTGTCGACAGCGACTTTACAACTCTGGATGCCTGGTTCGCTGAAGGGGTAGAGCGTGTTCAGTGGAGATTTGGTGACAACAATACAACCATTCCTTTTGGTTCTTACAACATTGACGACGTAGTGATTTACTCAGATGCGGCCGGTACAACAATGGTGTTCGAAGACAATTTTGAGGGCAGCGACATTGGCGTTGCTCTGGGTACAGCACCTTACAGCGCTGATACGGTTGACGCAGAAGTTAAGTCTTTTGATTCTGGTGCGCCCGCTGAACCCACTGCGGCAGCGATATTCAATTTAACCGCCTCTATCGACGCTGATAATGCTGAAGTGTTGATGGATACGATCTCCGTGATCGATCCCGATGAAGGTGAAAACATGCTCGTTGGGCAGGCAAGCACTGTGACAACTTACGGCACCTTCTCTGTTCTGCCAGCTGGTATGTGGGAATACACGCTCGACACAACCGATGCCACTATTGCAGCTCTCGTAAAAGGCGAGACGGAAACAGATACCATTACTGTGACAACTCTTGATGGAACCACGGCTGATCTGGTCATTACCATTAAAGGTGTTATCGAGGTAGCTACTGGTTCAGATTTGGCAGCACGCATTGCGGACCGTTCTGATGCCGATGCGGGTGAGTTGAGATACAAGCCAGATGCCGCCATTCTTAACGGTCGGATGACGGCTACGGTTCTCAGAGAAGCGGGTGCCAAGGCGGAGTCGCCAAACGAAGACGCGCAAATTGCCATCTACGGTTCAAGCACCAGCTCGTCCAATGCCATGGCCTATATCACGCTGGACATCAGCGGCGACGATTTTGATCTCCGTGATTCCACGGGTTCCAGCGGTGGCGGGTCCACTGACGGTTTTGTCGAGGATCAGGAGTTTGATATTGAAATCGCTTGGAACGCCTCGGCGGCGACCGATGCGATTTCGCCTCTGGTGACTATCAAAATTGACGGTCAGGTGGCTTTTAGCGGCGAGAACTTTGCCTCGCCCAGCGCCAGTCTTTCGAGTGGAGCGGGTGGGGTTGAAACCATTCAGTTTAGAGTGGGTGGAACCAGCGACGTCACGGCCTTCGGCTTTATTGTTGATGATTTTAAAGTCTACTCCTCCGATGGCGGCATTGAGGAAGAAGTGTTCTCTGATGAATTTGAGACTTACACAGTAGGCAATTCGCTGGATCCAAACGCCGCCACTGCTTCTACTGCGCCCATCGCCGATGCGGTATCGGAAGCGGATATCGACTACCACAACGATTCCTTTGATGTGTTTGTGGAGGCAAGATAGATGATGTTCGTCAACAGCAAACTTACCGAATCAATTCACAACAAAATCAAAAATGTGAGATTAGACATGTTTAGACCCATTCAACAAGCAGGCCTGATTTTTACAGCGGGTCTAACAGTGTTTTACGTTGTACCGCTAAATGCACAAGAGGCTGCCCAGATTGACGAGGTGGTTGTTACCGGTGCTCGGACTACTATCCAGAACTCGATTCAAATGAAGCGCAATGCGACTCAGATCGTTGATGGTTTGTCAGCCGATGATATCGGTGATATCCCAGCGCTATCTATCGGTGAAGCGCTGGAAACTATTACTGGCGCAACCTCCCACCGCGAAAATGGCGGTGCCAGTGAAATTTCCGTTCGTGGCTTGGGACCATTTTTGGGTACAGCTGTGATCAATGGTCGGGAAGCAACCAATGGCGGGGGTAACCGTGCAGTTAACTTCAGTATCTTCCCGTCAGAGATGTTCAACTCGGTTGCGATCCATAAAACCCAATTGGCTGAATATATCGAGGGTGCCGTTAGTGGTCAGATTCATCTAAGCACAAGACGGCCTCTAGACTATGGTCGGCAACTTATACAGGCCAATATTAAAGGCGCTCATGGCCTGGATGAATCTGGTATCAATGGCGGTCAGGACTGGGGCTCTCGTGCAACCTTTGCCTATATTGATTCTTGGGATTTTGATAATGGGGCAGCTCTGGGTATTTCTCTAGGACTGCAGAAGCGTGATGAAACCAATCCAGAGCAGGAGTACACCGCAACTTCTGGTGGTGGTCGTTTGGAGGCCTGTCGGTTGGAGTCTTTTGACACCAATGCACTGCCAGTGGATACCGATGGGCGTTGTCATGACAGCGCCTACAATTCACTGCTAAATACCGGTGCAGATGTAAGTAACGACCAAATCCAAGCCATCATCGATGACGCGGACAACGGGATTAACAGCGTAGCCGACATACCCTTTGCATACATCGCTCGTGATCATCGCTATCGTCAAAATGTCACTGACGATGAGCGCGAAGCAGTATTTGGCAGTGTTCAATTTCGACCAAACGACAAGCTGGATATTTATGTTGATTATCAGTCGTCTGATCGCGATCAAATTGAACTTCGAAAGGATCTGCAGTGGGGCACTACCCAAGAAGATCTGTCTGCGCTGACCTCCGATCCAACTACGGGTGTTGTTTACTCATCTACATCTGAGACAAATATTTACTCCTATACAACCGACTTTCAACGACTGGAAGAATATGAAGGCTTCGGTGTAAATGTTGAGTATCAATTCACCGATAATTTGAGTCTGACCCTAGATTACGGCACTTCGGAAACCGCGCGCACAGAGACTGACGTTGAATTGCGTTTAGGTGCTACTGACAACAATTTGGTGGGCGGCAATGGTGATGACTTCACCGTTCAACTGGATATGAACAGCGGTCCTGGTACTCCGGTTGCAACTATTCTTGACGATGGTGGAAATGGATTTGAAGTAACGGATCCCAGTTACTACAACGCCAGAAACCGAGGACGAATCCGCGCAAGACAAATTATCCGCGACAACACTTTGGATTCACTACGTGCTGATCTTAGATTGACTGATGTGTCAGACTTTGTGCATACCATTAAGACAGGTTTTCGTACTTCCACCCAAGAGTACTTAACTCGCGGTGGACTTAGGAATGCTGTAGGGGAAAGTCTATTCGAAGATGAGGATTTGGTGACCCCGAATGGCGGTGCCGATAATGATGTAACTGATGCAATATTGGCGAACGTTTTAGCCTGTGCAGATGCGAGTTTTCCAGAGTCTGACTTTTTGGAAAACGTTCGGGACGGGGAGTTAATCAATAACGCTGTCAGTGGCTCTAGCGTAAGTGCATACGCCACTTTCGATTACGAATGTGCTGCTAACGCCTGGCTTGCGAACTATGGCGGAATAGATGGTATTCAATACCAAAACGGTATTTCTTCCGGGACGAATGACGTTACAGAGGAGACCATAGCGTTTTACCTGCAGGCGGATTTCGAAACGGAATGGAATGACTATCCTATACGTGGAAACTTTGGTGCCCGATTGGTTGAAACTGACATCACATCTGTGGGCTATCGCAGTCCAATTACCGTTGAAGATGTAGGAGACGGATTTGTCGTGACGGAAGACACTTCCGGTGAACTGGAAACTGATACCCAAAGAAGTGGGTACTCTGAAGTTCTTCCCAGTCTGACGGTGATTGTCGACCTTCGAGACGACCTTCTCTTAAGAGCGGGTGCATTTAGAGGTATGTCTCGTCCCGATCCAGATTCTTATGGAAATGGCCGAAATATCCAGGACAACGATGCGAGTGATCCATACGGAACCCTGGCTCAGGCCATCAATGGTATTAGCGCAACAGGTAACCCTTACCTGCGACCGATTCTCTCTGACAATATCGATCTGGGTCTGGAGTGGTATCCGAACGAAGATACGATTCTCGGCGGAGCTCTTTACTGGAAAGAGTTTAATGGTGCCTTTGAAACTACTTCTCAGTTGGAGACCTTTAACCTAGATGGAAATACAGTGCAGGGCTATGTTGAAACAACTCAGATCAGCGACGATACCAGCACGCTTAGTGGTTTCGAACTCACAGCGACGCACTCTTTCAACTATCTACCGGGATTTCTTAGCGGACTGGGAGGCAAAATCAGCTACAACTACGCCGACTCTGATTTCGAATACGAAGATCAGCATGGTGGTGATGGTGTGACGGTTTCCGTAGATCAAGATACCGGGGCAGTAACCGAAACCGCATTGGTGGGGATTTTGGAGCCGGCTGGTTTATTTGGATTATCCAAGCATGTTTCTTCTTCTCAGCTCTACTGGGAGAATGATGACTTTTACGTACAGGCGATCTACAAAACGCGCTCTCAGTACTTCCAGCAATATACCCGTGATACTCAGGGGCGTGTGCGCTACACCGCGGACAATGAGACCCTGGATCTGCGCGCGCGATATACCGTCAACGACAACTTGAAGATAAGCATTGATGTGACAAATCTTCTGGACGAGCCGCGCATTGACTACCGCGCCGTGGACGGCAACGTGCTTTAGGCGCTATCTTACGGCCCAAGAGTATTCCTTGGAGCTACTTATAAGTTCTAATACTTATGGTTCTTAAAGATGACCGCCATTTGAGAAATCATTTGGCGGTTTTTTTTGCTTTGTGGTTTTTGAATTTTAAGAACTGAGCTCTAATCCCCAGGAGTAAATACTCGATCTTGAATTATCCCGATATAATGCGCCGGCTTTGAATCGACAGCCCGCTGGTTGCACAACTTCAGGATGACTAAATGAGACCCAAAATACCCGTCACTGTACTCACCGGTTTTCTCGGTAGTGGCAAAACCACGCTTCTCAATCGTATTCTCTCAGAGGATCACGGCCTGCGAATTGCCGTAATTGAAAATGAGTTTGGCGAGATAGGCATCGACCAAGATTTGGTTATCAATGCTGATGAAGAAGTTTTTGAGATGAACAACGGTTGCATCTGTTGCAACGTGCGCGGCGATCTAATCCGTATTTTGGCCGAGCTAGTGGATCGTATCAGCCAGTTTGATTTGGTGATCCTAGAGACCACCGGCATGGCCGACCCGGGACCGGTCGCCCAGACTTTTCTAGTGCAGGAAGATATTCAGGAAAACTACCAGCTTGACGGCATTATTACTCTTATCGATGCCAAGCACGTCGGCCAGCATCTCGACGACGAGACCGATGAGGTTTTGGCTCAGGTGGCTTTTGCAGATCGAATGATCATCAATAAAGTGGACCTAGTTTCAGAAGAAGAAAAGCAAGCATTGCGGAAGCGATTACAGTCCATGAATACAATGGCCGGAATCTATGAAGCCACCATGGCAGATGCGCCGATTGCAGAGCTTCTGGATATCGGTGGTTTTAATGTTCAGCGGGCAGTGGATATCAAGCCGAATTTTCTCGAGCCGGAATATCCTTTTGAAAAAGCAACGATGTGGCAACTAGCCCCAGGCGATTACCAGCTGAAGTTTGCCGAAGCGAGCTGTGACAACCATGAACACGATCATTCGCACGACCATGATCACAGCCACGACGATCATGATGGCGCTCATGAACACCACGACCATGAAGCTCACGATCATGGTCCCGGCATGTCCATTCTTATGACTAATGTGGAGCAAGGCTCTGACACTGATCTATCCGGCCTTGCCGAAAAGGTCTTTGTAGAGTTTTCGTCAGACCCAGAAATACTAGAGCATGGCCAAGCGCTAACCAGCACAGATAAACACTACCAGCTAACCCTGGAAGGTCGTGAGGAATATGAATTTGGGTTCTCGCTAGACAATGAAGAGTCTTTGGCATTTTTTACTGATTACGGTCCTTGCGAACTCGGCTTAAAACTCCTGGGCAAAAATGGAGAAGAGATAGCTCCGGCTGCCAGCCATACCTTTCAGGCCGAGCATACCCACGATAGCAAAGTGTCATCTACCTCCATTGAATTGCCCGGTGCATTCGATGTGTCCAAGTTAAATGCCTGGCTGGAGGAGTTTTTGATCGAAAATGGCCCTGATGTCTATCGCATGAAAGGAGTGGTCGCTATTAAGGATCAGGAATACCGCTTTGTTTTTCAGGGCGTGCATATGATTTTTGGAAGCCAAAAAGGCGCCGAGTGGGGAGATCAGAAACCCTTTAACCGGCTTGTTTTTATTGGCAAGAATCTCGATGACGCCTACATCAAAGAGTCGCTGGAAAAATGCTTGGCATAGAAATGAAGCTCTCCTCTTTATTCGCCTTGGTCGCGCTAATGGCGTTCGCTCATCAGGTTGTGGCGCAGGATTCTAGTTGCGGAGACATACCCGTTGAACCAGTAATTGTGGATGGCGCCACCGCGACAATGGAGCAGCTTGTCGCCAATAGCAGAGAGGTGAATGCTTATATCGCCGAAGCGGATCTGTTTTTGGATTGCAGTGAAGCGCGATATAAAAGGCTGAGCGCATCGAGAATACACAAAGAGCGGGTTGCCGAGGAAGTGAAATTGGTAACGGAACGGCGCAATGAAATCGGCGAGGAATTTAACGCTCAGGTTGCTAGCTATCAGGCGGCGAATCCGCAGTAAACCGGTTCAGCTAAAAAGCTGATGTCGCTGAGAACTCTGGTTCCACAGCGACATCAATGATTCAAAAACCTATTTAGAATAGGGGGGTTATTCCATTCCGCTAGCGCGCAGTTGTTCGCGCGCAGCAACACACCAATCCAGGTCGGCATCACCCTTGGCAATTGCGCCGAGGAGACGATCGCGGAATACCGCAGCACTTGGCAGTGGCATTTCTGCTGATTCAGCAGCTGCCAGTGCCAGGTTGATGTCTTTCAGCCCAATTACGGCAGTTGCTCCCAAGCTATCCCAAGATTCGTTGGCAATCATTCCGCCATAGACTTCGTAGGCGGGGGCCCCAAATAAGCCGTCGGTTAGAACCTTGTGGAACATGTTTTTGTCGCCGCCCAGTTTTTGCACAAGGGCCATGGCTTCGCCCATAACTTCGATGGCGCAGCCAAGAACAAAGTTATTTGCGATTTTTACTGCGGAAGCAGCTTGCGGTTCGGTTCCTGCATAAATAGTTTGTTTGCCGAGTACGTCGAAAATTGGGTCAAGGGATTTGACCAGATCTTCCGGGCCTGCTGGAACAATGGTGAGCAGCCCTTGTGCGGCAAGGTCAGGACGTCCCAGTACGTGCGCCGCCACAAATACTTGGCCGGCATCCGTGTGGAGTTCGGTTGCCTTGCGAACCATATCAATACCATGAGTTCCCATAATTACGTGGGCCGATCCTGCAGGCATAGCTGCTAGTAATCCGTCTTCTCCAGCAATCACGTTGTTGAGTATCGGATCGCTGGGTAGCATGCTGATCACGACATCTCTATCGGCAACCGCTTCAGCGATAGTTGGCTTAAAGGTGGCTCCCGCTTCGACAAGTGATTTTGCCGCATCTGGGAATACATCAAATACGTTTAGTTGGTAGCCTGCTTTGACGAGTAGGTGAGCCATGCCTTGGCCCATGCGGCCGAGGCCGAGAAATGCGATTTTCATTAATTTTCCCTTTGGTTGAATTGAAGGTGCATGAATTAGTTCAGGCTGCCGCTCGCAATTACGATATCGGCAGTCATTTGAAAATGTGCTTTTAGAAGTTCCACGGCTTTATCTGCGTCGCGATCGAGAACGGCGTCATGAATGGCTTTGTGTTCGCTACCTTCTGCCCCTTCGCGATATTTAACCACCGCGGCGAGCTTACGATAACGTAAGGTTTGCTCGTGCAATTCTGCGCAATAGCCAAGCAAAATATTTGAGCTACAGGCCGACAAAAGTGCCTGATGAAATTCCCTATGTCTGTTTTCTTGCTCAGGTGAATCCCAGCTTCCATCATCATTAGGGGTGATTTTTGATAGCCGGTGAAAGGCGAGAACGATACGCTCATCGTAGGCATCATCGGCATTCTTTATCGATTCGCGAACAGCGATTTCTTCTAGCCAGCAGCGTGTGGTTACCAGCTCCTGCAATTCTTCAATACTGGCGGGAGATACACGAAAGCCTTTGTTCTCCTCGCGGACGACCATGCCATTAGCTGACAAGCGGTTGAGGGCTTCTCGAAGTGGGCTGTTACCGACTTTGTAATCATCTTTTAGCGCTTGTAATCGCAGCTTGTGTCCTGGTTTGAGTTTGCCTTCGAGTATGTCCTCAAGTAGTTCGTGATAGACGCTCGATGCCAGTGTTTCGTTAGTTGTCTCAGGCGCTTCCAGTGTCGAAGCTGAATCGGTTTTTTTCATCAGAGATTATCCAAAAAGGAGCTATTTGTGACCAATATGGTTGTTATAAGCAAATTATCGATGATCAGATCATAAAGGCAGCTTTTTGGTCAAAAACGAATATTACAGTAAATTTTAGGTAACTAGCTAGGCACAAAAAAATATGTATCTTAGGTCTAGGTTCGTCGCCAACCTTGGTTGACGAGAAGTGGACTGATAAAACCAAAGGAAGTCTTAAAATCAAACTAGTTACTCGCGGTAAGGCGCTTACTCGTATTGCAGCCTTGGGGTTTCTGCTGGGCTGCTTTTCACCAATTACCTCCGCTCAGGAGTCCATAAGGTTGATTGCCGTGGACTCGGATTCGGCGAGTTCACTCTGGGTCAGAGTGTTCTTAGAACACTTTATCCCTGAAGTAGACCGGCGATTAGCAGAGACGGGAAATTACGTTGTCGACTGGAATCCGGCATTTGGCGGCACCATTGCTAAGCCGAGAGGAGTGCTCACTTCTCTGCAATATGATCTTGCTGACATTGGTATCGTTACCACGCCATATCACCCAGACAAATTCCCCTATTACATGCTTCCCTACGTTACGCCCTTTGTGTCTGACGATATTGGATTAATTTCTCGGACCATGACTGATTTAGCGGATAAATATCCACAAATTAAAGACGTTTGGGAGGGCTACAACCTTCACTATTTGACCTCAGCGGGCTCAATAGATACTTACAATATTATCCTTACTGAGCCCGTGGAAAGTATCGAGGACCTAGCGGGACAGAAAATCGGCGGAGTGGGAGCGAACCTGCTGTTCCTCGAAGGTTCGGGTGCCGTTGGAGTGAGCAGTGTGCTGACCGACTGGTATAACAATATGGCCACCGGGCTGATGACGGGTACGATCGTTTGGCCCGAGGCATCGGCGGCTTACCGTCTCTACGAGGTGGCTCCCTACAAGCTGAATATTCGATTCGGTGGTGCAGCCTCAAAGGCCATCGCTATTAATAGCCGCACCTGGGCTCGTTTGCCGGAAGAGGTTCAGAATGTGATCCAGGAGGTTTCATACAGCTATCGAGACGCGCTTGCGCTCGAGACTGGCAAGGTGTCAGAACATGCTGCCGCTGAATATATCGAAGGGGGTGGAACTATCATTCCAGTATCTGAGGAGGATAGACACCTTTGGGCTTCCCATTTGCCAGATCTCGCCAGCCTGTGGGTAGAAACTATGAATGATTATGGTCTTCCCGGACAGCAGATACTCGCCGATTACATGCAGATTATGAGTGACCATGATCAGCCAATTGTCAGATATTGGGGGCAAGAATGAGCGAAGTAACGCCCTCAAAAAATACTGGAATTGCTGGCCTATTTAATGGCTGGGTGCTTGGCTTAAGTGCCGTCGGTACCGTATGGATCTTTATGTTGATGTTGATCATAAACGCGGATGTTTTATCCCGTTTTCTTTTCAACAAGCCGATTAACGGAGTTCCGGAAATGGTGGCTCTTTCTATTGTCGGTATTGTTTTTTTGCAGCTTAGCGACGCGGTGAAAGCAGGCCGCCTGACGCGATCGGATGGTTTCTTTAATCGAATTGTCGAGAAGCGACCAAGGTTAGGGCTTGTGCTAAATATTTTCTACGATATTTGTGGCATGGCCTTTTTTATCGCCATCGTGATTGGAGCAATACCAATATTTCTTGATGCTTACCAAGGACAATACTACGCCGGTACCGAAGGCATATTTACCATTCCAACCTGGCCCATAAAGCTTATTCTGGTGGTTAGCGCTATCACGGTGGTTTTGGTTTTCGCCACTCATGTGAAACGAAATATTTGCGCTCTTGTGCGTACTGGAGCAGAGAAATGACCGGTTTAGAAATAGGGCTTATTTCCGTTGTTCTGATTCTGATACTAATTTATTCGGGTATGTACGTACCCGTGGCACTTGGACTGGTTTCTTTTCTCAGTGTTTGGTATCTGCGTGGCACCACAGAAGCGCCGATTTACTTGCTGACCCTCGCGGCTTCTTCTGGGCTGGAGCAGTATTACTTTGGCGTGATCCCGCTCTTTGTGCTTATGGGACTGGTGGTTAGCCAGTGTGAGCTTGGACGAGATATTTACGAGGTCTCAAACTTTCTTCTGCGCAAAGTCAGAGGTGGTCTGGGCGTAGCGACTGTTGCTGCAAATACCGCTTTTGCGGCCATTACTGGAGTGAGTATTGCGTCTGCCTCGGTATTCGCCAGGGTGTCCGTTCCAGAGATGCGACGCTTTGGTTATACCAAGCGTTTTGCCGTGGGTGTTGTTGCTGGCAGTTCCGTGCTTGGAATGCTGATTCCGCCGAGCGTAATGCTAATTATCTATGCCATTGTGGTAGAAGAGTCGGTTGCGGCGATGTTTAAGGCCGGAATATTCCCTGGGCTATTACTGGCATGTGCCTACATTGCAGTGATTGTGTGCATGGCAATATTTTTTCCTAAATTTATCGGAGGTCAGGATAAAGAATCGCGCGCCTATGCTGAGAGCTACGCGGATTTGTCTTTCAAGGAAGTGATCAGCAAATTGGCGCCTTTTTTAGTGCTTATCCTTCTCGTATTAGGTGGTATCTATGGCGGTCTTTTCACGCCTACAGAGGCTGGTGCGGTTGGCGCGCTCGGGGCCTTTGTAATAGCAATCATCAAGAAAAAGCTTAATAAGAAGGTGGTCTGGAAGGTGTTGAGCGAGACCGGCCATATTGTTGCTTCTTTATTGCTCTTAATTGTTGCGGCCACCATGTATAGCCGCATGCTGGCAATTTCTGGTTTGCCGACGGAGTTTGGCGCCTGGATTGCGGCGGCGGAACTGAGCCTCACAACCATTCTTGTGGTTTATGTTATTACCCTGATTATCATGGGAACCATTCTGGATACGACGTCCATCATTCTCATTATGGTACCCCTGTTCCTGCCGGTGATGATGCCTTACGACATCAATATCATCTGGTTTGGGATCATTACTATTGTGGGTGCTGAGATCGGGCTGTTAACACCGCCACTGGGGATATCTTGCTACGTCATCAAGGCCACTTTGCGAGACAAAGACATTTCTCTTTTTGACGTCTTTGCTGGAGCTTTCCCCTTCGCAGTGACTATGCTTCTCGTGCTAATTCTACTGATTGTCTTCCCGCAAATTAGTTTAGTTCTTCTTTAAGTCAGTCTTTTCTAACAAGTATTCCGCTCCCACAGGGGGAGTGGAATAGCTTGGTTTTTATTCATCGAAATACTTCCCTTCGCCTTTCTTTGTGTGGCTTAGACTGCTTTGTCGATTAAGTCAGGCGCGAACTTCTATATTCGAAAATAATGCAGAGAGCTAGGAAATTTATATTTCCTGTCTTCCATCTGATTTTAGAAGCTGCCACAATCAGGGGGATTCTTCAGCGTCATACAGGGCCTTGGCCTACTAAAAATAGAAAGCGAAGAATATCCATATACTCACAAAACCAAATATTTATCGGATATAAGGGGATTTAAAGAGATGAGCGATCAAGATCAATCTAATGAGCAGCCGGAACAAACCGCTGCAGCAGAGGCGGCGAATCCGCAAGAACATTCCGGGTTAGCCGGAGAGAAGAAAACTGCGCTGGCCATGTTCGGCCTGTTGCTGCTTATTTATGTTCTGATGGTGGCGGACCGCTTCCTTATCAGCATGCTGGCAGTAGATATACGCGGATCTCTGGGTTTAACGGTTAGAGACTCCATCACCCTAGCGACCATGTTTACCCTTGGTTTGGGGATATCCGGAATACCGGCGGGGCAACTGATCCAGAAGTATTCAAGAAGGTCCGTTGTTCTGGCGGGGCTAATTCTGTTGTCTAGTTCGACCTTGCTCTTCACTCAGGCCGTGGGCTTTAAGAGCATGTTTGCCTTTATTGTTGTCCAGGGTGTCGGCATGGGCTTCCTGGCAACTTCGTTGTTTTCTCTCTCCACTAGCTACTTTCACAAGAGCCGCGCTGCTGCTCTGGGTATCGTGAATCTTAGTTTTGGGCTGGGCTCAATTTTTGGCCACTGGATTCCAGGCGTGCTGCGAGACCACTATTATGAGACTTACCAAGATTTGGCTTGGCACATGCCGATGTATATTTTTGGCGCTATTGGTGTAGGGCTAGTTGTCGCGGTGTTTATCTTTATTAAGCCTTGGTTTAGTGAAGTTCAGGCCCCGAAAAAGGTCATTCAAGACAGTGGTGGTGCGGACAGCTGGAATAACTTCAACACTAAGCTGCTTATTTTGATGAGTGCCCTTTATGGCATGGTGATTTACGGATATTTGGGCAGTTATCCCTCCTTCTTGCGGACTGTTGCCGGCTTAAGCGCATCTCAGGTGGGTGCTGCTGTACTCTGGTTTGGGATCGGTGGCCTAACTTCCTACTACGGCGGTAAGCTGGGTGACAAGTTCACGACCAAGTCTGTTCTCTTTGTCTCCTCGCTCATCCTCGCGGTTGTCACTCTGTTCCTCTACAACGAGAATCACAGTGAATTTATCTACAAACTACTGGCAACTGGTGTTGGTATTTTTGGAGCGGCTATTGTTTATACCAATCTTGCCGGTGGTCACGTTAAATCACTTAAGCGCAGCATGACTGGTAAAGGTTCCGGTCTGTTTGTGACTAGTGTGTATGGCGGAGCGGCTATAGCTGGCTTGTGCATGGGTACACTTATCGAAAACTATGGCTGGGCAGCTGCTGGTCAGGTCCAAATTTCAGGACTCTGCGTCGTTATTGCTGTACTCGCGCTCTTCATTAGAGAAAGCGAATTTTCTAAGTAATTTCTATTAGAAGCTAGCTTAGCTACAACAATTAGGTCGCCTGTTTTTGGGCGACCTTTTTGTCTAAGGCTCTTGGAAATAAGTCATTTAGATGTAATCAACACATTCAAATGTATCGGTTACAGTGGGATTTCGATTAGGTTGTAGAAATCGAACATTTATGAAAAAATGAATTTTTGTCGAAATTAATTTTCAGCTGCAAAATTCTAGACTTTGAATAATTTAGTGGGAGAGGAATAGATTAATGATTAGAACAGCAATTGTAGGCCTCGGATGGTGGGGTAAAACTCAGGTTGAAGCAGTTGTCGGTAGTGACAAGATTAAGTTTGTTGCAGCGACTACACGAAGCCTTTCAGATGAAGCCAAAGAATTTTGCGCCGAGTACGATATGGAGCTTAAGGAAAGCTATGAAGCAATCCTTGCTGACCCAAATATCGACGCAGTTGTTCTGGTAACTCCAAACTCTCAACATGTTGGTCAGACCCTGGCGGCAGTTAACGCAGGCAAACATGTATTTTGTGAAAAGCCTTTCTCTTTGGATGGTGCTGGTGCGCAGGAAGCTGTTGACGCAGCTGCAGCAGCCGGCCTGACAGTAGGTGTAGGTTACAGCCGAAGATTCCACCCAGAGATGACTGCTCTTAAAGAGAGAGTTAACAATGGTGATTTGGGAACCATCTTGCACATTGAAGCAACAATGACTTTCCCTAACGCCCTTTACTTAAAACCAGGTGCCTGGCGCGCAGACACCTCTGAAACTCCATGCGGTGGTTTGACTCCTATGGGCGTTCACGCGATCGACGGCATGATCGATATGGTTGGTGAAATTGATGAGGTTTACTGCCAGAGCTTCCGTCGAGCTATTGAAGTGGAAGCCGATGATACGACTTCCATTCTTTTCCGTATGAAAGACGGCTGTTCAGGCTATCTTGGAACCATGACGGCAACTGGTGGTGGTTTTAACTTCCAGGTCTACGGCTCAAAAGGTTTTGTGAAGTTGGAAGGTATGACCCATATCGCTGGTGCTCCTTCAGAAGAGCGTCGCATGCAGTTGTTTAGCACCTGTACCTTTAAGCCTGTGAAAGGACCCGCTGAAGTTTGGGAAGCGGCGAAATTTGACGTAGTAAAAGCTGCGCTTGAAGATTTTGCTGAATCAGCAGCTGGCGGCAAGCCATACCTGATTCCGCCTGAAGAAATTGTGCACGGCTCTGCGGTAACTGAAGCAATTGTTAAGTCAGCTGCTGCGCACCAAGTAGTTAAAGTTTAACCAACCACTTCCGAACACTGGGGATAGGAGATTTAGGAAATGACAGAATTTAGACGCGGCACGCAGGGCATGATGCAGGTCGACTACGAGCAACGTATCGATATGGATCGCATGCGTGAATATCGAGTTGGTCGAGTTAAGAAGTACATGGAAGAGTTCGATGTTGATTGCATGCTCTTGTTTGATGTGAACAACAAGCGCTACGCAACTTCAACAGCGGTTTGCTCACCTGAAATTTGTAGCATGGGTCGCTACTCAATTATTCCTCGCAACGGACCACCCCATATTTTCGGTTTTGGCTCCGAAGTTGCGGCTGAGAAATTGAATAGCCCATGGGTAGCGGACTATACCTTCCCTGCTCACGGCACCATGTACGGCGCACTTCCTAAAGAGTGGGAACCTACCAAGGGCTTTATGAAAGACCTAGATATGGTTCTGGATAACTTCGGTCTGGATAAGAGCAAGATCAAAATTGGTGTTGACGTGATTGAAGCGCAAACCATGTTGGCGCTTCAGTCTAATGGATACACCTTGGTTGACGGCATGGAAGTCATGCAATACGCCCGTGCTGTTAAAAACCAGGACGAGATTGCTCTCTTGAAACATGCCTGTGCCATCGTTGATGCAGCTTTCCATAGAATTGCTATGGAGATTCGTCCCGGCGCGAAAGAGAATGACCTTCAGGCTGTGGCTTCTCACGAGATGCATCGCCTTGGAGCCCAGTGGGTTCACAATGTGCAGGTAACTTCGGGTAACCGCACTAATCCACATCCTCATTTGAGTTCTGATCGTCTACTTCAGCCCGGTGATGTGATCTTTATGGACGTGGTATGTCTGTATAACGGTTACCACACCTGCGTATACCGCTGCTTTACAGTTGGTGAGCCGAATCAAAATCAAATTGATTGTATGAATCGTTGTTATGAGATTCAGATGGGCGGAATTGAAGCCGTTAAGCCAGGCGTAACCACTGCAGATGTTGTGACCGTTTGGCCTGATTACCGTGAAATGGGTGCACTAAATGAGCACGAAATTTTCGGTCTTCAGTACGGTCATGGTGTAGGTGTTGGTCTTTGGGAATTCCCAATCCTTTCACGTGCGTTCAGTATCGAGAACCCGGTTGAGTTGGTTCCAGGTATGTGTCTAGCACTTGAAACTTACGCTGGCTCAGAAGATAAGACGGATGGCATTCGCTTGGAAGACATGTTGATCGTGACAGATACGGGTATCGAGGTAATTACCAAGTTCCCGAATGACAAGATCATGGCTTGTGGAATGCCTTACGCGAAATAGTAAGAGCTGAATTAAAACCCTCGCTGTGCGAGGGTTTTTTTTCCTTTAAAAATAGTGGGGAGAATAGTCCGGATTGTGTCACCAGGTATGCTGGGTGGCGCCCTGAAAAATATCGAAATTATTGCTATTTCTTTAAAAATAGCGATAATGTCGGACGCTATTAAATAAGGCGTCCCCATTCGGGGCGACGTCAAACCTTTACGGATATTTAGTGACTATGGCAACAGCAAAGGCAAAGTCCAGTTCCGCTGGCAAAATTAAAATAGATAAGTCTCAGAAACTAGAGCTCTATCGCATCATGTCTGAGTGTCGAGCGCTTCAACAGCGCGCCTACGACCTCTTTATGCAAAATCTGGTGAAGGGTACAACTCACCTCGGGCAGGGCCAGGAAGCAATCGCCGCTGCATTTGGTTTTGCAATGCGTGAAGATGACTACACTTTTAACACCTATCGTGGACACAATCATAACTACGTTCGCGGTGTTTCTATGACCTCAATATTAGGCGAGCTCATGGGTCGCGATATTGGTCAGCTCCGCGGTAAGGGTGGCTCAATGCACATTACTGACAGTAGTAAAGGCGCTATGGGCTCATACGCCATTATTGGTGCCCACATGCCGATCGCAGCTGGAGCAGCCTGGTCTGCCCAGTACCGAGGTACTGAGCAAGTAGCTTGCTGTTTTTTCGGTGATGGTACGACAAATATTGGTACTTTCCATGAAGCGCTTAACTTCGCCAAGATTTGGGAGCTTCCTGTCGTTTACATCTGTGAAAACAATCAATACATGGAATACACACCGATCGGTGATGTAACCGCTGTTGAGCACCCAGCGGCTGATCGCGCCTCCGCTTATGGCCTTGAGCCAATTCTGGTAGACGGAAACGATGTAGAAGTGATGTATGAAACCGCCATGGCAGCTTTGGAAAAAGCTCGAAAAGGCGGTGGTCCAACTCTAATTGAGGCTCTGACCTATCGTCACCATGGACATTCTCGAGCCGATCCCGGTAAGTACCGCCCTGACGACGAAGTGAAAGAGTGGAAAGAAAATCGTGATCCACTCTACGGCTATCGAGCCAAGCTTCTCGGTGAAGGAATTGACGAAGCTGAGTTGGCGAAAATTGACGCCAATACAGAAAAGATGATCGACGAGGCAACAGAGGCCGCCAAAAATAGCCCACCGCCACCTGCGGAAATTGCTTACACAGATGTATTTGCCGATGGAGGTGCAGAATGGCGAAATTAAGTTATAGAGAAGCCGTTGCTGCTGCAATGGCTCAGGAAATGCGACTTGATGATCGTGTTATATTTTTGGGTGAGGACGTTGGTGCCGCTGGTGGTGTGTTTAAAGCAACACTAGGTCTTTTCGACGAGTTTGGTCCGACACGCGTTCGCGATACACCTATTTCTGAGCAAGCCATATTGGGTGCCACCATGGGAGCGGCCATGACAGGCCTGCGACCCATTGCCGAAATTATGTTTTCTGACTTTTTCGGAGTTTGTTGGGACACTGTTGTGAATGAGATTGCCAAGGCGCGATACATGACCAACGGTGACCACGAGACACCTCTGGTTATTCGTTCGGCAAATGGCGGTGGAGCTCGTTTCGGTGCGCAGCATTCTCAGAGTATCGAAAACTGGGCAATGGCAGTTCCCGGTATCAAAGTAGTGGCGCCTTCTAACGCATATGACGTTAAAGGCTTGCTGGCTGCTTCGATTCGCGATCCTGACCCCGTTTTGTTCTTTGAGCAAAAAGCGATGTACGGCAACAAGTGCGAAGTGCCCGAAGGTGAGTTAGTTATCCCACTGGGAGAAGCTGCAACACCACGAGAGGGAACAGACGTGACCATCGTTGCACTAGCCAACATGGTGCCTAAATCACTTAAAGCCGCTGAAATTCTTGAAAAAGAGCACGGCATTTTATGTGAAGTAGTAGATCCACGAACTCTGGTTCCTTTGGACACAAAGACTATTCTCGCGTCAGTTGAGAAAACTGGTCGTCTGGTTACTGTTGAAGAGAATCCTCGGCTTTGTGGTTGGGGTGCTGAAATTGCTTCGATTGTTGGCGAAGAGTTGTTCTGGAATCTCGACGCGCCTATTACTCGAATCACCACTCCTCATATCCCTCTGCCTTCGGTAGATGTGCTTGAAGATTTGGTTATTCCGAGTGTCGAACGAATTGTCGACACAATCAGTAAGATGGACTAATTACCTATAGATCTATTTCTATAGGCTAAATAAGAAGAGGTTTAATGTGGACGTAATCATGCCCCAAATGGGCGAATCCGTTAACGAAGGAACGGTAGCTGCCTGGTATAAAAAGGTGGGCGATCAGGTGAAGAAGGATGAAACCCTGGTCGATATCGAAACTGATAAGGCCGCTATTGAAGTGCCGGCCCCAGCAGATGGTGTTCTCAGCGCTATTAATCTTCAGGAAGGTGAAGAAGGTGAAGTAGGGGTAGTTATTTGCGTCATCACCGTTGAGGGTGAAGAAGCTGCTGCCGCACCTGCCGAAGAACCCAAAGCTGCGCCGGCTGAGGCCGCTCCTGATGAGGAAGCTCCGGCATCTGCCGCTGCTGCTCCTGCGCCTGCTGCAAGTGAGGCTGACACATCAGGAAATCCGCTAGCGGCTCAACCTGGATCCAAACTTTCGCCAGCAGTTCGTCGGCTCGTTGCTGAAAATGGTCTGAATATCTCATCAATTTCTGGCACGGGTAAAGGCGGAAGAATTACGCGTAATGACGTGGTTGCCTTTATTGATGGCGGTGGTGCGAGCGCACCAGCCCCCGCGGCGGCGCCAGCTGCA
>Ga0209557_1000040_pt1 | contig 90397 bp, 78 predicted proteins | sample SaaInlV_120m_DNA_4_FD_184672 | JGI IMG/M metagenome (GOLD analysis project Ga0209557, IMG submission 184672) | Marine microbial communities from expanding oxygen minimum zones in the Saanich Inlet - Saanich Inlet SI074_LV_10m_DNA (SPAdes) (version 2) | ecosystem: Environmental > Aquatic > Marine... | reverse complement strand
ACTCAAAATCTGTTTCAGTGAAATCCCATGTAGTAGTAGAAGGAGTTGATGTTACAGCAGTACTAGATGTACCATCTATTTTATATTGATACACATAAGTACCATTAGATCCATATATATATTTGCCATTTTTTGAAATGGTTATATAATATAGTGTTCTACCAAAAGACGTAATTTCACCAGGATTATTAATATTTGCTGTTGCTACTGCAAATGGAGTTGATAATTGGTACTCAAATATTGTTCCATTATATTCAAATACATACATTTTTGTTCCGTCACTAGAATAAGAACATGATCTAGGTGATGTGCACTGTAATCCAACATATGTTCTTGCACCAGTCCAATATGAAGTTGAAATATCCCAAGGTGTTGAACATACAAATTCATATACACGATCATTGTTTATTCCAACCATGATAAATTTTTTGCCATCTGGAGAGAAAGATATTCCTGTTGGTTGTATCTCAAGATGCGAAATATTTATAGTTTTTCTTGTGCCAGCAGTTGTAATATCGTATGGAGTTGACATTGTTAACTGTTCGATTTGGTCATGAGAGTCATTGATTAAGTATATATGTTCGCCATTTGAAGATATATCAATAAAATAAGTTTCGTCATTTGAAATCGCGCTATAATAATCGAATTGATTTACATAACTAGCAGTCGATATATTATATGGAATTGTTAAATCATATTCTCGAATGTAACGAAATGTCGGCACATACATCTTTGTTCCATCTTCTGATAATGCTACTTGTCTAGAATCACCAACGCTAAAAGTTTTTGCATCAAATGTCAATGAACTGATATCAAGATCCCATGTGGTTGAAGATGGGGTTGGCGCAACTATATCATCTGTGTTAGATGTTAGACTATACTGTACTACAATGCTACCTTCAGATGCGTATAATTTTGAACCATCTGGCGACATCGTAGCATGACTTGCACCGTTAATCCATGTAGATATTCCATTAAAAGTTGCTGTACCAATGTCAAATGCGGTTGATAAATCAAATTCGAATAATTCATCAAACGTTGAATCAAATACATACATTTTAGAACCATCGGTGCTTATCACAACACTTTGCGCAGTGGTAATTCCTGCTGCTGTGTTAAGATTAAATTGAACATCATCATATACTACAGTTGTGATATCATATGGTGTAGATAAGGTATATTGATGAACTTCATCGGTAGTACCACCTGTCGTCCACATCTTTGTACCAGAGCTATTCATCTCCATAGATAAAGTTTTATTTTCTTCAGATATTAAGTTAATACTTTTATTTGGATTCGAAATTGTTGAAATATCATATGGCGTTTCTAGATCAAATTGGTATACTATTCCACTACTTGTACTGGATAGATAAAGATGTGCACCATTTCCTGAGATTTCAACCATATGACTTTCATCATTAGTAAGTGGTGTATAGTAATAATACGAACCTTGCAGTACTGCAGTAGATAAATCATTTGCTATAGAAAGATCATATTCATAAACATAACGATTATCAACCACGTATACTTTAGTACCATCGGTATTTAGAGACATATTACGCACAGATGGCATATATAAAGTTTTATAATCTTTATTTGTTTTTGCCAGTTTTGCTTGCCATGCTTCTGTTATCAAACTAGTTGTATCAGTTAATTGTGCCAAGTCAGTTGGAATATCTGATAATTTTGCAATTGCAATTCCTGAAACGGTCTCCCCATCATGCACAACTAGTCTATTAGTTGTAGTATCAAATGTGACTTCCCCTTTTTCGCCAGTGAAAGTTGAATGTTCTGCAGTAGTACCGCGTCTAAACTGAACTGTATATGCCATTATTTGTATCTCCAAAGATTCTTTTATATGATTAACACTATCATTTATAGTGTTGTGAATTACTATATTGCTTCCTATTATTTATCAATAGTGCCAAACGAAAAAACTGCGAGTAATTCTCGCAGTTCAATTTATATTATATTATTTTAAAAATAAAATATTCAATTTCATTATAATTCTACATTTCTTCCTGCAGGAAGAACTCTCTGTCCCATATGTATTCCATGCGTCTGGCAGTAATACCATAATGGAAATTTAGCAGGAGTAGGATATGTAAATGTTACTTTTGCATCAGCACTTCCCGGTGTTCCGGTAGCAACAACTCCTTGAGTGAATGCTGTCGTTCCCGAATCATCAGTAAATCTAAATGGATGACCAGCATTTGACTCTTCGCTTACATCAAATATATAAACTGTTCCGGGTGTCATAGTTACTATGGGATTTGCAGTAAACTCAGTTTCGCCATCAGTTACATTCTTTAAGAAAAATGTAGGAGCATTTGTTCTTGCAGTTCTTCTATATCCACGTGCAGGAGCAACTTGAACTTGATAATTTACAACTGGTGCTGATGTAGTAGTATCAATTGTTGTTCCTTGTTTTGTGAATGTGTGATCGCCAAGTTTTGCATCATTATCAGTAAACTCATTTACATCTGTTTTTATATCACTGTGTGCAGCAATGTAAAAACCACCTGGCGTTACGCCATCGTGTACTACTAATCTTTTAAGATCAGTATCTACTGTTATCTCACCTTCAGCGCCAACAAATGTTTTATGCTCAACAGATGTGCCTCGGCGTAATTTAACTCTATATGCTGGCATATATAATCTCCAATATTTATTTTTACTTTATGAATTGCCGCCACGTGCTCTTGAAATAGCACGATTTTCTCTGCGGCGTTGTCCCCAAGATTTACTATTACTTGTACTAACAGAAACTTTAATACTACCAAAATCGTGGTCTTCAATTATTTGATTATCAGTTATAGAACCCATTGAAGTACTTTCTCCAACCGCAGATTTGCCGCTACCAGTTTCATTCTTTCTCCAGCCTACACCAGCATCTTCGTTTACCACATCATCTGACACGCTTCCTCGATCTAAAAAAGATGTTAAGTCAATTGATTTTTTAACCACAACATTTTTCATCTGTGTGATCATTGATTGTGGTACTCTTAAACCTCTATATGATGCCATTCTATATTCTCCAAACTATAATATATCTTGTCGTTTTTTAGCAAAATTAATGCTTCACAAGTATTTATCGTAATATCTGATATCAAAAATACGTATTTTAATTATCGTCTTTTATGTTAAAGTCTACCATTAACGCTTCATATATTTCATCTTCATTTACAGAATACTCAAGTGGATTATCACCTCTACTGGGCTTCAATGATTTTTTCTGCATTGAAATGGAATTAGCAGTTTTCTTCGAAAAGTCATCTAAATCTAATTCATCATTTGCTGGTGTTGCTCTGTATTCTGCTTCTGCATTTAGTTCTTCAACATCATTGCCACATCCACAAGTTTCTCCGCCACAGCCACATCCGGTTACAACTGGTGTAATTTCAACTGTTCTGCCTGCAAGTGTCAACATTCTCATTAGTTCTTCGGGATGTTCAGTACTCACATTTGTTGTTGTAACTGCTTTACCGTTATTGTCGGTCACTGTTAAGTTATAATGTTTGCTCATTCTTCTTCTCCCGATATAACAGATTTACTTGATTTTTCATCTGTATCCATTTGATCCGGTGCTGTATCTTTTTTAGGATTAATACTTAGTTCATTTTCAACTGTTACTTCATCTCTTTTGCTAAGAGATTTTAAAAAATTATCAATAAACCCTCTACCGTAATGTTCACCGTTGTCTGATTTGTCATCATAATCAGAATCTAGAAGTGCTTTTTTATCAACATTATCTGTATCTTCTTCCTCCATTGGCTCCCAGCCTTCAGGATGTACAGCGATATGTAAAATATTCATTTCTAATAGATCAGATAACTGAACTCGTAAAATATCAGCCGATACAGGATACCCAGTTTTAATTTCTATCTTTGAAACTTTTGTGTTGTTTACATCTTTAGAAAAGAACAATGGATTTTTGGTAATAGGCGTTGTCGATGTACGTGATATGGAAATCAAGTCATACTTACCTAGAAAACGCTCAATACGATTTACATCCTCTTCATTCAATTCTGCTGCAAATCTCAAGGTTAAACAACATTCCCTCGTAGACTCTGTTAAATATTCTCTAAAACTTTTCATTGGTCTCTCCAATTTATATTGTTATTTATCAACATTCGAAGAATCTTTAACATTTGATATTCTTCTTAGTAATTCGTTTCTATCGATAACAACTGACCCTGAACCATCAATCTCATTATGATTAGATTTTTGTTCTTGCTTTTCGATTTGATGTTCGAGTTTTGCTTTCTGCATCTGTAAATTAATCATCTTTAATTTTCTATCGACTTTACTATCTTTTGCTTCCATGGCAGTCTTTAGCATAGAGTTTGCAGTTTCCATAAGTTTTGCACCTGCATGCACTTCGACATTCATCCCCAACTGAAATAACTCTTCAAACGCACTAAGTGCCTTTGCATGGATTTCATCCATCTCCCTATCGTGTTGATTTAAATCTTGTACCATCGGAAGTGCTGCATCAATTTTATCAGTTGTATCAATTGCCGAACTTAGCATAGCGGTAAGTGCGCTAGATTGCTCAATTACAGTTTCAGGTTCGACTACACTATCTGTCGATTCTTCTTCTACAAGTGGTGCTAAGTTAAATGTTTCTTCTAACTTTTTTGTCATTGTATTATCCTATTATTTCTTTTTAGGTTTACGTACTTTAGGTTTCTTGGTATTTTGGTATATATCACCTTCATTCAAAACTCTAAACTTCATGCCTCTTTTCTTAGCCCACGATGTCGCTGCTTCCCATTTAGCATAATTTATTGCAACTTGTGCTTGGTCGCCCCTGCCTTTAGCAAACTCTAGTTTCGTCTGTGATGATGGTTTTATCTCTATAAGTTCTGCATGTTTTTTACCACTTGCATCTATATATGTTATTACAAAATCTGGTACATAACCTGTTACTTTTCCTGTAAGTGGATTTTGATATGTTATTTTTACAGGTTCACTAGCCCAAGCAACAATATTTGGATTTTCATCACAAAAATTCATAAACGTATGTTCCCAACTACTTCTAAAAGTAGGAGTTTTACCGCCTGCATATTTCTGGGCGTTTTTTATAGGGTACTTGCCTTGATGAAATTTAGTCATTTAATAATCGCTCTTGCAACATATTTATTCGGATTTTTTTCTGACATTTTACCAGTAACATACCCATATCGCAAAGCGTTATTAATAATGAATGATCCCAGATCATTAAGTTTAAAATCAGTTGATACTTGGTCAACTAGATACGAAGCATCAACTCCATATTGTTTAGCAGTTGTTAATATTTCATTTGCAAAAACTTTAGCACGTTCAACGGAAAAACCTTTTTTAACAAGTTTGGCAACGAGCACATCAATATTCATCTGATGCCTCCCGTTTTATTTCTTAAATTTGTTATATTATTTTGAGTAGCAGAGCGAGACTTAGAATCAAATTGTACTCCGGGAGCACGTAAATCTTTGTCTGAAAAATCTGAAGTTGGTGCAGAAAATGTTGGCGCAGTTGATACTACAGTAGTACGAGGACCCGTTGTATTATTACCAAGTCTAGTAGATTGCAATAATGAATCTCTGATTATATCTCCGCCTACACCAAATCTACTTTGTGAAGTTTTTAAGGCAGTTTGTAATCTGCCTATTCCAGTATTGCCACCTAGTATACCTTGCGCGATTGGAGATGTGATATTATCCAAATTAATTGATTTACCATTTAAAAAAGAAGTTATAAGTTCATTTGATATCAAGTTTGCTAAATCAATACCTGTGAACCTACCAGTGCCGCCATTTGCAAGTCTTGCATCTGGGAACCCAGCAATATTAGGATATAATATATCACTAGAGTATGGATTATCAGGGAATCTATTCCTACTGTTTAACGAATTTTGCATTTCGCCAAAATCATCATACTGCTTTAATGATGAGGCAGGCATTGGTATCGCTGTCGCAATTTCCTCAGCAAATAATTTTTGAGCCTCTGCTTTTTCTTCTTCGGTAGCATCAGGATTTGATTTTACATATTTCAATGTACCGCTTAGTTTTTTAAGTCTGCTTAATTGTTCTCTGGCATTGGCGTCGGATGAGACCCCAAAGACAGAATTATCTTTAGCAATTTGATCCAATCCATTAAGATCATTATCAATTTGTCCTAAGTTTTTACCGTCTGCTAATCCAGAAATCATTGATTCTAATTTTTTGTTAGTGTTAACGTTAGAAATGAGTTTCATTGCATTAGTAACACTATTGCTTGGATCCAAATCTTCTAAAATAAATTCCAAACCTTGTTTCATCCAATCTGGCATGGCAACATTGTTTTCGGGCGTCCCAAATATAATATTCTCAGGTTGCAATTGAAGATCAATTGTTCGCAATGATGAGTCTGAATAATCACTGCTACTGAATGTAATACTAGTCAAAAGAGGATTTATTATTTCTATTTTTTGGATTGAAGCGGAATTATTACTCGCAACTGATTCGCCACCGCGCTGATCATTTCCGCGAGGATCTATACCAGTATTACTTCCGAATGACCCAAAGAAATGATAGATAACTATTTTTTTAAAACTTCGGTAATACCCTGTATCTTCAGCATTTGATGGAAGACTACGGCCAGAGGTTCTGTCCCTAATCGTACTATCCAAAACACTAGATTCCGTTCCAAGATTAGCATTTTTAAAAAAATTACTATATAACTCATTTGCAATTGTGAAGCCACTTCCGTCAGTTTTATCATATAAACTGACGGAAATCTCAGGAAAATTAACATAAACAGGCAAATGTACTTTTTTGCCATATTTGTCAACTGATACTGTTTCGGTTGAAATAGTTATTGGTGATACTGATTTGGCGAACGATGACATACCAGATGATAATCCAGTTACTGTATCTATGAACTCAATAAACCACATATCTCCCATTTTGGGAGCATTTGTGATATATTCACCAGAAAAACCAAACTTGCTGGCGGCTTGATTACTACCTGCTAGAATGGTTGCATCTGTACGTTCGTTTTGTAAAGACTTATCCGCCATATTAAATTACCTATTATCCAGTCAAACTTGAATCATTAGTAAATCCTGGTGAAGGCATCAAATCAGTGTCAGTTAAAATAGCGTTATCATACTGAAGTGTTAAATTGATTGTGATTGCCTCAGATACAGCATAATCACTTTGTGAGTAATCTGTATTTGTTAGGAAACAACCTTCTAGTTGCCATTGTTCAATTGGATTACCATCATTGCCGTTTAGTGTTTCAATGAGTGTTGAAAACTTATAATTTGTTCCTGAAAGAGGACCGGTTTGATTTCTGTGATCTAATTGTGATTGCACCTGACGACCAACTAGTTTAGTTAGTGAGTTAGCGACATCATCACGTAATGTGATCGTAATTGGTTCCCAAGTATGCTTGCCCATCATGTACATACGAGAGTTGTATGAATCTATAGGAATTGACTCGTGTGTAACTTTAGGACGAGTTACATTCATAACCTGTCTTGTAAAATCTGTTGTATTCTCCGAAAGGCCGCCAAAACCAGCAACTTGCACTCTAAAACGATAATTTAATTTAGGTTGTAGAATACCCGTACCGGTTGCTGCGCCGCTATCTGTTGGAACACCGAAATTTTGTAATGTTCTTGCCATATTGATATCTCCTGATATAGTTTTGCGTTATACAAGTATTTATCAGTATTTATTAAAATTAAAGTTGTAGTTAATAAAAAACCCGACATTGCTGCCGGGTCTCTTAAAATTATTGTTTTAAAATACTATATTATAGTTCTTCGCCTGTATTACGAATACGTAGTGGTATATAGATAAATTCAACTGATTTGACTGGTTGAATTGCTATGTCTACCCATAATTCGTTTCTATCAATACGTGCTGGTGTATTATTTGATTCATCGCATACTACTAAGAAATCATATAGACCTCTGTTAGTAACTAGGCCGCCACAGAAACGCTCAACTGCATCACGCATGTTATCACGTGTGATTTTATCATTCTGCTCAAATAAGAACCCTCTGGATAGTTGGTCTAAACTATAACGCATGTGGTTGACTAGTCTTGCTACGTTAATACGATCAAGTGCTGATGCAAATGATTGGCGTGTCTTTTGTCCATACACAACCAAACCTGTTCCTGGCATATCTGCAATTGGATTCATGCGGTTTGCATACATCACATCACGTTGTCCTTCTGTAAGACGAACACGAACAAATTCATTTTCACTGTTTACATAGCCAACTTGTGATGCATTAGTAACAATACCACGTGTCAAACCTGCTGGAGCAAACCATGGGAAAGATACTTGGTCTGAGAAAGCGATGGTACGCAATGCAATTGCTGATGCTGGCATAACAACTTCATTACCTGATAAATCAGTTGTTAAACCGTGTGGATAATAAACACCTGCATATGCATCTGTTACTGTATTATTATCTGCCCAGGCTTTAATATCTGTTGCAGTACCTTTTAGTGTCATTGGCGTGTCACCGATAACAAATGCTATTTCTTTTTTGTCTTTGTTTAGGCCAATCATTTCATCTGTTAGTTCAGGATAACCTGGCGCCGCAATCAAATTGAAGTATACTGCTTCCGCACGAATACCTTCGTTTGCTACTAGTGCAGCACTCATTGCCTCTGATACCATGTGGCGCTGTGCAAGTGAACCGAATTTACCTGAACCATCAAGGTTTACGCCTGATGCCCATTCCCATTTTCCATCTACATATTGCTTGACATTATATGTTGTATAATCCATATTAACCATTAGGATATTTTCTGGAAGTAGTTCAGCATTTGGTGTTTTTTCGTGTGCTGGACGTGCATTTTCATTACCCAAAGTATCATACGGTGCATCTGCCGAGTAGTGACCGAAAATCATACCATTAGTTGATGATTGGTCAGCATTATCTAGTTTTACCCATTCAGCACCACTGTAACGCCAAATTACTGGATAATTTACTGCATCAGTATCAACCCAAATATCACCAGCAACTAGTACAGATGAACCATCTTTACGTGCCGTTGGACGACTTGAACGTAATTGTAATTCATTACCATAGATACCATCGTTATCTTCTGACCATGCATATTTAACCCATTGCTGTTCGCCGTTGACAAATTCAACTCTCATTAGTTCCATTTTTAAATCAGCATTATACCATAGTGTATCTGGTGCAATATCACCCTTAGGTGCTAGTGTACTCGATTCATATGAAAGGTCTTCCCATACTGTTGCTATAAATGTACTACCTGATGTGAAACCCATATCATTTGCGCCTGCTGAAAATGACAATGTTAGCCCTTTACCATCAGTTTTGATAAATCTAATTTTATTTGTTCCAACTTTTTCAATCTTTACATTATTACCATTCAACTCTGAATTATTCTGCATAGATGTAATAACAGTGTCAATTGATGCAGTTGTGAATGAAAACGCAGTTACATTACCGTCAACTGATACAGTAAATGCTGTAGTTATAGATGAAGTATCTACTATACCAATTTCACTTTGTATTTTTGTTTCAGTTGCGCCAGTGTGTCTACGTAATTCTAGGACGCCCTTTGTTTCACCGCGTCTAGCATATACATCACCAAGAGTCATCAATGAATTGTTAATTGCAATATCATCATTGCTGTATACTGGAACTTGTAATGCCTGGAATGCGCCTGATACCGAATTATAATTTGCAAGTTTAATGTCTATACCACCGCCTTGTTTTGTTAGGCGAACATAAACATCAGTTGTTATTGGACTTGCCGGTGCATAATTTGCAAATGAGAAGTTAGGTGAACCAATATCACCTAGTAGAACCCAAGTAGTTGAAATTTTCTTCCAGTATGACATTTTTGTGGTTGAAGTTACTACTGCGAAGTCGCCAGCAGAACCAAACGTATTTACTGGAGCGGCATAACCAGATGAATTCATCGGTTCTACATTACCAGTGCCCGGTGCATCCATTAATACTGCCGGTGCTTTGGCAACCCATGCAGTGCCATTATACTCAAATAATCCATAATCGGACGCTGTTGCTTCATGCCAATATGTACCATTTGCTAAAACACCTGCAGGCTCTTCAGTGCTTGCTTCTAATTCTGCTAGATCAATATCTGCACGAATAATATAAGCATTGTTTGAAACGCCTAGATATTGGTATGCTGCTAGTAGACCATATTCACTTGTTTCGGAACCCTGTACTATTGAACCACCCACTTCATAAAAATTTGGTTCGCCAAAAGTTTCTACTAATTCACGTTGGGAGGAAACTAGATAAGCAACGCCAGAATTTGCTGGAATTGTGCCTGCTGCTAATGCAGTTCCGGAACCGTCTGTTTTGTTTGATGCTGTTGCTACTACAACTAGCGGTAGGGTACCTTGTGTTGCTGCTACGTACTGTGATTCGTCCGTAACCATTACCGATACACCTGGGGATACTAATGTCGCCATTCTGTTTCTCCTTATAAAAACATATATTTGTTTGCTATTTGCTAAGAGTATTTATTAAATATACAGAAAAATGCGTATTTTTGAATTAACTACATAGACAATTATTTTATAACTAGGCTATATAGTGCATTAATTGGTCTAAGTTGAATTTTAATTCTGACAAGTCGCCGTTATTGTCAATAGTATAATCTGCCATCCATTGTTCAAGGCTCATAGAATCTTTAGATTCTGGCGGCAGATGCATACTACGATCAACCCAAATGGCGTAGTCAAAGACCCCAGTATTTCGCATTGCAAAGAATTCACGTTTGTTTCTCAATCCACAATATATGTCATATGAGGTAAACATTTCTCTACCAAGTGTTGCAGCATCAGGTACATTATAATCACAAATAGCATTATACCACTCTTCTCTGTGATTGTGTCTATCAGCATAACACTCTTCTTCACAAGAATATCCATACTTGTCTTTTAAGGTATCAAATATAAATAACTTTGAACAGAACTGAGAACTACTTTCAAAAGTATAACCATAATCATCACGTAAAAATTCACACACAGTATCTTTTCCATGCCTGCCGTGACCAATGACTAGTAATTTAGGCTTACTCATACTATATTCCTCTAGATTCGTTATATGAATTAATATAGCATTGAATTAATGAATTGTCAAGTTTAATCGTAACCTAAATGTGCGACCTTAGAAATATCATCATCATCATCATCGATTTCAGATATTGGAGTTAACCATGTCGTTCGGTTATTCCAAATATCTTCAAAATCAGCATTTGAATTTACTAGTCGCTCATGGTTTCCCCATAAACGTCTGATATAAGACTCGTATACACTACGCATCTCGTTTGTAGAGTATGATCCTGGAAATAAGTGTCCCTTGACTGCAAAAAACACTTCATTCAGTTTTTTAAGTTCATCTAGTGTCATAACAAATTTATTTATCATGTTATATTGTAGTTATCGCTAACTTGTTCTACTTTTCATATAGTAGCAGTTATCCAATTATGAATCCAAGTGGTGCTGACCCATCTACATAAGTCGCAAGTTCTAATTCAAGTTTATCAATTAGAACATCCGCCTCTGCTTTCATTTCTGCACCATTTAACGTCACACCGCCTTGTGCACCAGGCAATGATGAAAATTTACCACGTGCTTCACCTAGCATACGTTTACAGTATGCAAGAGCATAGTCTCTCAGCCAAGATTTTAAATATGGATCAACTAATAGTTGTTCATCATTACGTTCAACATGTACGTGAATAAGAACTAATGCATCGGCTCTCATTTTTCTTAATAGTTTTAATTTTTTAGTAACTGGATTCCAAATATACATAATATCTGTTGCTGCTACTTTATTTAAAGTTTCACGATACTGAGTAAAGAAATCAAATGTTGCAACCCCACCAATATGGTTATTAAGAAAGAAATATGAATTTGCATATGCCAACTCAAATGGATCCATGTCAACGCCGCCAGAAACTCCGTTACCAAATGAACGATTCCATATTTGCTTTACTTCTATGATTTCTTCTGGTAATGTATACTCTGCTACATCTTCTTTTAATTCTAACGCATAGAAATCTTCTTCAACTGCATTTTCTGAACGTTGTCTTATTTTAGAAAGAGCAATATCCAATGCAACATCATAATGCTCCGGATCCAATTCTATATCAATCATCCCATCGCCAAGCAATAGTCTGATTTGTTTGATTACATCATTCTTAATTTTATTTCTGGTTTCAGGCATAATTTATCTCCGATATACAGTATTTATCAGAAACTAAAAAATCCTTAGTATCAACGTCTGTTCATTAAACCTTCCGTTCATTTTTGTTTCAACACTCTTAACTGCACTAAACTCTTTCTGTAATGAACGCTTTGCAACCTTTTTAAACATGGATATCTGTTCCGCTGGTTTGCGCATAGTTTTTTGGACACTTTTATTTTCATCAAAGTTAATAAGGGTTGTTCCTTTAAATGACAATGAATTTTTATCTGCAGGATAATATATACCCAACTTGCGTGTCTTTGTATTATATGTCATAATAGCTTGAGCGTCTAAACATTCCAATGGTTTCTGACTTACACTATTCGTTGATGTATCTTGCTTACAGTACTTTACCTTAGATACGATCTTTTCCTTGCTCTGTGGTTTGTTCTTACGTGGGGCGCGGTTAATTTTACTTTCTTGAATAATCATATCACACGCATCTAGAATATTACGATACATTATCCACATATTTTTGATTTGATCTTTTTTAAGATGATTGTAACCTTCTTTAATTTGTTCGTAATCATCCTTCTTGGTATCAGTCATGCGCTTCGGTGGGTTCAGTAGCATATCAATTTCAGAATACGCACCTTCATACATCCCTTGTATGCACTTTGCGTGATTTCCTTTTGCATCAACTTTTTTAAGAATTTTAAATGGATCAAAATTATTTAATGTAGATTTTTTATAATCAAATTGGTCAACAAAATCATCTATGTCATTTGCCATATCCATTGATTTTTCCTTGAGCAATTGTTGAATGTTAGGACGTTGGACATCCTTTATTTTTGCTTCTTCAATCTTCGCTTCTTTTACTTCAAGGCCACGCCGAATGAGATCTTCCAGTTTTTCTTTAACATACATATCAGCATCACGCATGGTGTTATTACTTACTCCAGGCAATGTTTCCAAATATGCTGTCATACCACTGTGATTTACTGGCATACCTTTCACCAACGCTCTAGTATATGAACAGACTGTCATTGGTATTAATACGTCAGATATATTTTTAACAGCCGATACTTGTTCCTTGGTGTATCCGTTTTGTCTCATCCAATCTATTACCCAAGGCTTGCCGTCCTTCTGTGTAAAGTAATAGTTATAATAAAATGTAGTTCGGCACCGTTCCCTGTAGTATTCTTCTGCAGACATATCATCTGCATATAGCCACTCCGGTTCTGGGCCTGTGTACTTTTCATCTACAAACTTAGGCGTCCTAGCCGGTTTAGATTTTTTACGTTTTAAAGTTGCTACCATGTCGAATCACTCCTTAACCCTATTTAATGTTAGTATATAATAATATAAAGATTTGTCAAGTTTTTTCTTAATTTTTAACAAAATCAGTATTACCATCAAGTTCTTTTACCCTTGGGATAATATCAGACTTCAATGCATTTATCAGTAATGCACTTCGAAAGTCATTTGAGTTATTAGGCATAGTACTATGCAAAGTTCTACCATCATACATCAATACATCTCCTGGTTTAGCAAGAAATTGCTGCCCCTCAGTAATTAGTCTATGGTTATAATGTTCTCTATTTTCTTCTAAGTCCTTATAATTAATTCGTTCTAAACTAGAACCAGGTAGATACGCAGTGCCACCATTCTCTAATGTAAAGTCATCTAGAGGAATGATAATTTGAACGCCAAGAGTTTCATAACTTTCGGCAAACTCCTCGAAACGATATGGAGTGTCAATATGAGCATATACTTTATTCGATGATGGACGAGTTGAAATGCAATCAACTACATGAATATCCCATTCGTTAATACCGAATAGCCTATTTATTTGATTATATAATTGCCAAACAACTGGCTCCCACATCTCTCTTGGTGGCTGTGTTGTCCACCATACATCATACTCTCGTTCACCGTCATGTTTGCCATAGTAATTGCCATCTACTGCATTACCACGGTGATACCTTTCTGGATTAGTAGCCCATAATTTAAATTGTGAAATTGTAGTAGGATTAATTACATCCCGCATTACTAATGTACCATCAGATACCATTTTATTCTCCACGATGTTTACTCCCTAATACTTAATGTTAGTATATGATAAATACAATTATAAGTCAAGGAAAAAATGATGCCAAGATTAAGTTTATGGAACCCACGCAAAGGTAATGACTATAAGTTCATTGACAAAATGGTGAAAGCACATTTTGAACATGGCGGTACTGCATTACTTGTACACAAGTATATAGGATCAGTTGATGAAGCTGATCCCAACTATGACCCTGCGAATCCACCCATCCAAGACTTATTATTTATGGAAAATAGAGATAGACGATACGAAACTACAATTTTTGAGTTGCGTGGAACATATACTGTCAACGACCAAGACTTTGATCTATCACAATTTGGTATGTTCTTGGGAACGGACCAAAGTATATTTCAAGTTCATATAAATGACATGGTTGAAAGAATTGGTAGAAAACTTATGACAGGAGATGTAATTGAATTGCCTCACATGAGAGAGGATCTATTACTTGACGAAGAGGCAGAAGCAGTAAATCAATATTGGGTTGTCCAAGAAGGTTCGAAATCATCAGAAGGTTTTGATCCAGGATGGTGGCCACATATATGGCGTATACGTTGTAAACAACTACAAGATACACAAGAGTATACAGATATATTTGGAACTGGCGAAGAAGTAGATGACTTGAAGAATTTACTTTCAACATATAATAAAGAACTTGATATAAATGAAGCGATAATTGCAGAAGCACAGGAAAATGTACCGGGTAGATACTATGATTATAGAAAAAATAATTTAGAATTTGCAGTAGAAAATTCAGAACATCCCGGTGATGTCGATTATTCTACAGTCGAAAATGGAATTTCATTTCCACAATACCCAGATGACAATGCATTTTTTCTCAGAACTGATTACACGCCGCATAGATTATTTCAATATAGAGATAACAAATGGTACAAAATAGAAGACGATGACGGCTCTTGGCAAGTTGGAAACTATCTACACCATAAATTTATCAACAATGATGGCATAGTTACATTGGATGATGGTACTGAAATTACGTCACGTGTTAATTTGTCAAAAGCAATTAAACCTAAAGTAGACTAAGAAAAATATTATGAAACAATTATTCACTGTAAATCTCACATTACAATATGGATTGGATTAACGATGGCAGATTTAAGACAACTACACTTTTATGATGAACAGGTAAGACGTTACTTGCTTCAGTTTATTCGTATTTTCAGTGGCTTTAATGTGAAAACTGGTAAAAAATTAAATGACGGAACAAGTGATTACTATATAAAAGTTCCGAGTCGTTATGGCGATGTATCAAGAATGGCTGCAACAATTATAAAAGGCAACAGTGAAAATATTGTTAATTCAGCACCATTTATTTCTTCATATATTCAAAGTTTACAACCTGATAGACAAAGATTACAAGAACCATTTTTTAGTGATACAGTTAAGGTAAACGAAAGACAATGGGATCCTGTAACTAGTTCCTATACTGAAGAACAAGGTAACAGATACAGCGTAGGCAGATTAATGCCAGTTCCATATCTGTTAAATATGCAAGTTGATATATGGACATCAAACACCGATCAGAAATTACAACTACTTGAGCAAATTTTAGTTCTGTTTAATCCAGCATTAGAGATACAACAAAACGATAATCCCATTGACTGGACTACAATTACTACAGTTGAACTTACTGACATTCAGTGGACCAGTAGATCGATCCCAGCGGGCATTGAGGATCAAATTGATATTGCTAGTTTATTCTTCCAAATACCAATTTGGATTAATCCGCCTGCACTGGTCACTAGACAAAATGTTATTAGAAATATCATTCATAATATTTATGAATACAATGATATTGATACACTAGATTATGATCCAAATGCATTTGAATTCTTTGCTGATTTACAGGTACAAACAAGTGTTGTAGTTACACCGGGAAATAATGCTATACAAGTCACAAATAACAACGGTAATGTAACAGTACAACTACTAGAGAATGGAAACTATAAAGACGATAATAATAGTTGGGAAAAAGTTATTGCCAACTATGGCTTATTCAATGATGGGGTATCGCGTATGCGCCTAAAGTATCATGGAAATTTAGAAAATATTGATGCAGATGTGATAGGAGTTCTATCATCGACTGCTGATCCGTCTGTGTTATCATTACAGATCGATGTAGATACATTACCAGGAAATACAATAAATCCCATAGATAGAGTAATTGACCCATCAACAACTCGTCCGGGGTTTGGAAACTTACAATTTCCTAGTGTGGGACAACGTTACTTATGCTTGAATACAGAACAAGCATTACCACAGTGGGGAACCAACATATCTACAAATGATATAATCGAATACAATGGTAGTAATTGGGTTGTGAGTCTGGATGCAAGTGAAACATCTGAAGTACATTATGTAACAAATGTATTCACATCACAGCAATTTAAACTAGTAAATAATGAGTGGGTTGATACATTCCAAGGGGTGTATGAAGGTGGCTATTGGAGATTAGAATTATTAAGTGGCAATGATAATGATTAAAGCAGCAGGTGCTTGTATTTTAGCAAAAGATACTAAAAGAATTTTATTGCAACATAGATCTCTTAAAAGTTCATATGCAAGGAACTGGGCATTTTGGGGTGGCAAAATTGAAGATAACGAAAATGTGTCACAAGGACTTCTTAGAGAATTAGAAGAAGAAATTGGAATTGATGTTGAAGAATGTGTTACAAAAGTTTATCCCTTGGACCAATATCATACTAGAGATAAGACATTCAGTTATTATACTTTTGTAGTACTGATAGATAAAGAATTTACCCCTATTATAAATGATGAAAGTGGTGGATATGCTTGGGTAAATTCAAATTATTTCCCAAGACCCTTGCACCCAGGTGCACAACGAACACTTTTTAAGAAGAAAAAATTAAACATACTTAAATCAATAATTAATTCTCTATAAATATATATGAGGCAACTAATTAGTTGAGAGAATATGTGAAAGTTATTGATTTCAAAAAACGAAAATTCCTTAAAGAGTGTAGAACTTACCTTAAAAATGGTGAAGTTTCTAATTCATTAAGTATGGCCATCAATAATTCAACGCCCGGACATATAGAATTTTTAAAATCTGACATGACAGAGGATGAAAAAAATATTGTTGACATTGTAGTTAAAAAGATTAGAGGCACATTTAAAAAAAATATAACATCACAAAGACAAAAAATAAATATATTAGCAATTAGTGCACTTGAAAATTTAAGTACACTAGATAAATCATTTATAATACCAGAAGTTATAGAACGTTATAGAGATACCATAAATCCAGTAAAAGCATTATATTATGATTTACAGGAAATAATGTTTTTATATGATGGAAAAACTAAAAAGGACCACCATAAATTTTTAATAGAAAATTTTTCAGACATAACAGATTTTAATAACATAATTCTATCAATCGATAAAGATATACAAGATTTATATACTTGCAAAGAACAACTCAAGGCAATAGCAACATCATCATCAGTGTCAAATAGTAGCGAATATGCAGTTAGAGTATTTGATACGCATAATCAGTTGATACAATGGAAAAAACTATTTGAAAGATTCCCTGACTGGGTCAAAGAAAATGAAGACAATAAAAGAATATCTCTTTATGAAACATTAAAGAAGTTTTTTAGCAATGAATAATACCAATTAAGAAATTCTTACACATACCGATAAAGCATTAGTTGAGCCAACACCGGAACTTTCGTATCGGCCCATGACTCTCCACGTACCTGAAGCAGACGGAGTACCCGCAGTTGACCAGTTAACGTTATGATACTTGAGACCTGAGCCAGAAACAGTACCTCCAGCCTGTATCGCCGCCGCGCCACTATTATTTTGCATCATTGCATAAGTACCAACTGCACCAAGTGTAGTCGATGCACCTCCGCCACTTGAACCTGCTGGTCCTTGCGGTCCTGCTGGTCCTTGCGGTCCTGCTGGCCCTTGTGGTCCTGTGGCGCCCGTGCTACCTGTACTACCTGTACTACCTGTTGCGCCATCTGCACCATCTGCACCTGTTGGACCAGGATCGCCTTGCGGTCCAGGTGTTAATTCGATAGTGTTTATTGCGTTATCGACTTGCGCTATAGTATATGCATTTGTAATTCCATAACCTGCAATTGTAGTAGGAGTATTTTGAACCGCAGACCAATCTATTATTAATGGATCAGTATATGATATAACACCAGTTGCTGAATTATAAGACAAATCACCTGATACTGAGATAAGTCCTCTAACTTCACTATCAGTTCTTTCAGTAAAAGACACAACACCAGTTGACGAATTATAAGACAAATCACCTGATACTGCAATACTATTTCTTGCACGTGAAATTGTGAAATATAAATTGCTTGCTTCTGATACATCATCAGTTGTACTTGCAGACAATTGTGCTGCAAATCCATCAGTTGGAATGAAATTGTTAGTACTTACATCCCAACTTAATACCTGATTGGCTGTTGGTGCAATAGTAGTCGTATCAACATCAATCATGTCATCAATTATTGGAGATGCATTTGCTGTCCATACATCATTCACAGAATCATATGTATATGTAACTCCAAATTGTGAATATGTGTCATTATGCGATGGATTTGTGGGCAGATTTAACGAATTTGTCATGTCTAATTATCTCCGTAGTGTTATTCTGGCTTAGTAGGCCAGTTGATATTTTGTGGGAATTCAGGCTGTGCTGGTACATCCCTTAAAAGCTGACGATAGTTTGCCCATATAGCTTGATCTACAGGAGCATCAGCAACCTGTGTCCAGTCAGAAGATGACAAAAGTGCATCACGGTTACCACGAGCCTCTATGGCTGGGTCTACTGGTTCTGGTTCTGGTTCTAACTCAGGTGTTGGGAAATCCTCTACAGACCATGCTGCGCCATCCCATCGTGCAAACTGGCCATCTGCTGTTGCAGGTGGTTCAATCTCGACACAGCCTGCTGGAATAAGTATGTTGCTTTCATCCATTGGGTCGGTGTCTGCTGTTGTGATGCCTACAAAGACACCATCTATGTCGGTTTGATATACGTTCATATTTGTTTCTCCTTAATGGTTTGATATACATTCATATTTGTGTCTCTTTAGTATTTGATACAGGCAAGTAATGCCACGTTGCGTGGTCGTGTCTCTGTCCCACCAGTGGCACCTGTTGGGGAGCCAGTCCCAGAGGTATTACCATCTCTCTCATTTGGCCAAGTACCTCCAGACAGTTGATAACGAGACAACCAAATTGTACCAGCGGCAAGCGAGGACCCTGTGTGAGTGTGAGATTTAAACTCATCCGCCTGAGCAGAACCAAAGCTGCGACCACTATCGACACCACGAGAATCATCCCAGCCACGCAAGAACTCACCACGAAGATCAGGCACGTTAAACGAACCACCAGAACCACCGAATGTGTAGCCTATAGCTGCAAAGAGGGCGGCATAGGTAGAGGTGCTAAGTGATGTGCCGTTGGCTTTGATGAAGCCTGTAGGAGGTGTGCTACTAGCGTGGTAGATTACTGCGCCTGCTGACAATCCAGGACCAGATGGTCCTGCGGAACCAGATGGTCCTGTTGCGCCCTGTGGTCCTGGTGTCAATTCTATAGTGTTTATTGCGTTATCAACTTGTGCTATAGTATATGCATCAGTAATTCCATAACCTGCAATTGTAGTAGGAGTATTTTGAACAGCAGACCAATCTATTATTAATGGATCAGTATATGATATAACACCAGTTGCTGAATTATAAGACAAATCACCTGATACTGAAATGCTATTTCTTGCACGTGCAGTTGTGAAATATAAATTGCTTGCTTCTGATACATCATCAGTTGTACTTGCAGACAATTGTGCTGCAAATCCATCAGTTGGAATGAAATTGTTAGTACTTACATCCCAACTTAATACCTGATTGGCGGTAGGTGCAATAGTAGTAGTATCAACATCAACCATGTCATCAATAGTTGGAGATGCATTTGCTGTCCATACATCATTCACAGAATCATATGTATATGTAACTCCAAATTGTGAAAATGTAGTATTATGCGATGGATTTGTGGGCAGATTTAACGAATTTGTCATGTCTAATTATCTCCGTAGTGTTATTCTGGCTTTGTTGGCCATGTGATGTTATGTGGAAATCCAGATTGATCTGGTACGTTTAACAAATCTCTGCGAAATGTTGTCCATGCATCTCTTTCTTCAGATGTTAGGTCATCCCAACGTAGTGGATTAGTTACAAATGGATCAACCTCTGTAACTAAAATATTATCACGTTCTAAACGAACTTGTGCAGCAGCCTCAGCGTCCAACTCTTCTTGTGTAGGAGCAACATACTGTACAAATTCTGTACCAATCAAAGACAGTACATCATTATTATTAATAGTTGTATCTGTATCAACTGGATCTATTGTGTATGGTATCCAGCCATAGACTGGATGATTAATCTCTACATCCATACGAAGATTATCAGATTGAAGTGATACCGCATTGCGGACTTCTGTTATTAATATATTATTCATTTTAAAATCCTTATTGACATTAATTATTTAAGAAATTCGTAGAAACGCGGTGCCTCGGCCAAAGGTGCTGGCATTATTATTCTCCTTCATCCCATAAATTAAAATCATCAGATGGTTCATAACTAATAGTATTATATGTCACTGCGGTTATTTTACCTACAATACCATCATCAAACACTACAACTCCATCAATTAATTGAAGTGTTACAATGTCTAAATTATTTTCATTAAAATATGTTGATGCGATACTATTAAATATACTACCGTTATTAGAATCAAATGCAGAATAAGTATTTAAATTAGGAAGACCAGAAAGTAAGTTTTTTTCTTCTTTACCTGTTTCATATAATCCAACTATTCTTACATTATTACTTGCCCCAACCGAACTTGTTGATGTATTGATTAACAAGTGCTGCGTTTCATTTAAAATTTTACTACTATTCAAATTTTCCATGCTTGTTAGCAATCCTAAATATTCCACGTTGGTTTCTTTAATTATAAATCTACCACCAGTAACTGGATTATCAACTTTTCTAATATATCCAATACTATCTTGTATAGTTACTGCATCTGGACCAGTAGATAAATCCCATCCTGCTCCATTCCATAGATACACGGCAGGAGTTTCAGCATCTAAAATAGTTTCTCCATCAAGACCGCCATTAAATTCTACATCAAAGTATGTTGAGCCTCCTTGTGAGTGGCTATAATAACCATAAGGAGATTCTCCCATAAACGATGCAAGTCTAGCATCACTTGATAAATCTACAACTATTTCAGAAGAAATTTGAAAGTTATCAACATCATTCCAATTCGTAGTGTAAAATGTAATGATATCACCTTGGCGCTGAATTTTAATTCTAGTATAGTCCGGTGCCCATGTACTGGCGGTTGATCCGGCAGTCATGTCACTAGATGCTATCATCCAAGTTGGAGCCCACGGTCCATTCTCAGTGTAAAAAACTCCCCAGTGGTTTGATGGTTCTTGGCCACCTTTTGTTCTAGCAGCAACAAGTGTTTTATTTGTTGACCCATCTCTGGTAAATGCTGCAATTAAACCGATAGTATCATTATCACCGGCAGCATCTGATCTAACATTTGCTGAAAATACATAATCATTATATTTGTCAGGTGAAACAAATCCACCGCCGGCTGATGTGTTTGTAGGCTGAACAATTCTTGTTGGATTCTGTGATAATGTCCAATCTGCTGCTTGTCCGCCAGGCGTTGTGCCACCTGGATAATATCCAGATCCATCAAATCTATCCCATGAATTAAAAACATCTGCTTGTGATGGCGGAGATATAACTTGAGTTGCTGCCAATGCTGCGTCTGCATCCCAGTATACAAGAGATGGCTTTTCTGGTAATGGAGTAATAGTTATATATGCTTTCCCAGTTTCTATCTCTGTTCCGTTAGTAATCGTATAATCAAAACTTGCAGGCTCACCAGAAAGACCAGTAGAGTTAAATTCTATTGTTCCCGATGTGAGTAACACTGTGCCACCAACTGGATTACTAACTCCAGTAACAGTTAATGCTCTTCCCTGTCCATCTATATCATTATTAGATAAATTGGATGCGGATGTTAACAGTGTTTCGCCTTGGCGCACACTTAACGTGTCAGATATAGTAATAATTGGAGGTATGGCAAGAACTGTCATACTAACTGTTCCAGTCTCATTTATATTGGAACTATTACGAACGGTATATGAAAATCCTGCTGCATCATTACCTAGTCCACCACTTGTAGATGTGAATTCTACATTAGTTCCATTTAATACAACTGTCCCATTGGTAGGATTACTAACTGATATCAATGTTAATGGATCAAGGTTTCCACTCCATTCATCTACGCTGCCTGCTAAAATAGAGGCAACTGGTATGATTGTAGAATATGTTGTTATTACTTCAAATGTATTAGTTGCTAATAGTATTCTGTAATTTGAAAGTCCGTAAAAATTTGAAAAGCTTGCTTCATCGCCCGTGGATTTACCTATCATGTCTCCCATAACATTTACTAAATCAGTTAAAGTTATGTTATTAAAATTTGCAATGTCTACTGGTAATCGACTACTAAATTCTTCTACAATATCTGTTACTGAAATTTTTCCACTATTCTGTATTGGCATGATTAATTACCTTTCAGTTTTTCAACTTCATCTTTCAACTCTTTAATGGCCTCTATTAATAATGGAACTAGTTTTTCATATTGAACTGTTTTATAATCAGTTTCACTATCTAAACTAATAGGCGCAGTTTTAACAACTTCTGGTAGTATTGCTTCTACTTCCTGTGCACTAACACCTACTTGTCTATTTTCTGTATCATATCCAAATTCAGCCGCTATATCATTTCCTTTATAGTAATATCCGTTAATTTTATCCAATTTGTCTAATGCACCATCTATTTTACCGTCAAAATCTTTTAATCTTTCATCCGAATAGAATGCAGTTATATCACCTGTTGCAGCAATTTCACCAACAACATGTAACTTCTTCGCAGGAGTTACAGTACCTATACCTAGATCACCGCCAATAGACATTGAAGTTGTTGTTGTTGATCCCGTATCTGTTACCATTTGTAGATCCATCGAAGGTCCTGCTGGTCCTTGTATTCCTTGTGGTCCTTGTGGCCCAACCAATGATTCTAACCACGCTGTGACTGTTCCAACAAAACCTTGTTCAATCGCAACTTGATAGGCTGATTTGCCGTCATCACCAACTAGACCCGGAGATAAATCTATCCATGCTCCAATTGTTTCAGAATATACGTATGATCTACCAGTAGTTAATGTGTCATACCATATAAACCCATCACGTAAATTTGAAGTGGGTGCATTATCAGATAATATTACTGCAGATCCATGATACGTTAATAATCCGGTAGTGTCATCATATCTTAGTTCATCACTATTTGCGCCTATGTCAATAGATTGTCTAGCACGTGCTGTTGTAAAATAAAGATTACTTATACCTTCATTTAAATCATCTGTTGTATGGGGGATTGGTCTATAATCAGTGCCATCATTTGTGAATTCCCATATATCTGTAGTCTCATTCCATCTTAAAATAGAACTGGATAATGAACCTCTATTAACTTCAATTCCTGCATTTTCAGTTGGTGTTGAACCAGCATAATTACTATTCAATGTAATAATATTATCAGCAAGTAGAATTTCTTCTGTGTTAATAGTAGTAGTAGTTCCAGAAACTGTTAAATCACCAGAGATAATTGTTGAGCCTGCTACATTAACATCTCCTGCAATACTAGTATTTCCTGTTGAATTTTCAACTGTTAACTTATTTAAATTATCGCCAAATAGCATATCACCGTTACTGTCAATTCGCATCCGATGTCCAGCAGCAGTATAAAAATCAAGTTGATTATTATCTACTCCAGGTGAAGTTTCAGGTATAATATAAGTATTTTTGTCTGCATCTTGTGTTGCGCTTAGTGATCCCCAAGTAATTCCATCGTAGCCCTCAAAAGTTTTTGCTGCTGTATTATAACGAATTTGTCCTTGTTCTGCATTGATGGGTACACCTGTCTCTCCAGGTCTCTCTAAACTTGTGCCAACTGGTATTCGTAATGCATTAGAACTTATTATACTTGTGTAATCTTGTATAGTAGTAATTCCAGTAGCAATTTCAACTACAAAATTACCTTGTCCAATATTTAAAGTTGTTCCATTAAATTCAAGATTTATATCATCTTCTAATTCACCATTCGGGCCTGCAATGACAATTCTATTATCTGTAAGGTCTTCTACATTTGCACTTGCAAATATACCTTGACTATCAACATCTAATGTTCCCACTATTTGTGTGTTGCCAGTTGTCCTACTAACAGTAAAGTTACCTTGTCCAATATCAAATGATGAACCATCAAATGTAAAGTTAGCATCATCTTCTAATTCACCATCGATACCCACAATAACAATTCTATTATTTGTCAAGTCTAATACGTTTAAACTTGCTAAACTTGTTTGTCCGGCAGAATAAAAGTCTCCAGTTGCTACATCTACTGTGAAATTACCTTGTCCTATATCGAATGTGACACCATCCATAGTAAAGTTAGCATCGTCTTCTAACTCACCGTCAATGCCTGCTATAGTAATTCTATCATTTGTTAAATCTTTTATATTAGCCGACTCTGCAGTTAATTGTCCTGCAATATATGTGTCACCAGTAGGCTGATTAACTGTAAAGTTTCCTTGTCCAATTACAAAATCGGTCGCATCAAATGTAAAGTTAGCATCATCTTCTAATTCACCATCGATGCCTACAATGACAATTCTATTATTTGTCAAATCTTCTATGTTGGCACTTGCTAAAGTTGATTGGCCATCCACATGTAGAAAACCATTTATAAGTGTATTTCCGGTTGCCCATAAATTTCGAACCTGCAAATCTGTCCCGCGAGTACTCCAACTATTAAGTGCCTCATCCCAAACAAAAAATACATTAGTATCATCGCCCCGATGAATTTCAAATCCAACATCTTCACTAGCAGGCCCAGTATGGTCATAATTCATTCCCACAATTGGATCTGCAATGAACAAGTCAGTTGTATCAATTGTAGTTACTGTCCCGTTAACATCCAGATTACCTTGAATTACAACATCTCTATTAACTTTTAAATCTCTATTGATCTGAACATCTACTTCTGCGATTACTCTTTCGCCACTTAGAAATAATCTATCACCAAATTTAATTTGTTCTGCCATCTTTACTTCCTAATACAATTTTTTATATAATAGTATTTATCAGTTATAAGATATATTCAATATACAAGCCATAAAAAAACCCGGAAGCGAACTCCCGGGTCTTATTAATTAATCGTTTAAGTAAAACTTATACGAATGCTAGGTTTGATACAGCGATTTTTGAAACATAATCTGCTGCGTTGCCTAGTGATGATGCTGTGTTTGTTAGCTCAACGTAACCGTAGCGTGTCATGAATGATACTACTGGCTCGAATGATGCTGGATCAACAACAACGCCTGATGACATTAGAGGTACATATGGGCAATAGAATGCTGCTGCATCGATTTCGCCTTGGCCTTTATAGCCTAGAAGTACTGGTGCATCGTCTGCTGCATATGTGTTTACATAGATACGCATTGTGCCATTTAGAGTACCAACGAATTTTGTATTTGTTGGTGCTTCGAATGTGCCTTCTGTTGTACGTGCAAATGCTGATGTAGTTGCTGACTGTAGCACTGTTAGTGCTGACGGTGATACAACTGCCCAGTTTGCTGCACCGCGGCGTGTGCGCTGTGCTACTAGGTTTGCTTGCTGGTTGATTAGCGTTGCTAGAACGGCATGCTTATCACCAACAAATGTTGGTGTACCTGTGAACGACTGTGACATGTCAAATGCTGCGCCTTGTGTCGCAAGATTTTCTAGTGAACCTAGAACTTCTTGGTCGATTTCAGCAGTGATTTCCATAGCAAGTGCTGCCATGATTTCTGCTTCGATGTCTAGACCGTGCATTGCGTTTGCGTCTTGTGCCGCTTCGAATGTCCAACGTGCTGATAGTTTGCGTGTTTTTGCTTCTACTGTCTGCTTTAGGACTTGGATTGACATACGGTTGCCCGCTGTGCCTTCCATTGATGCTGTTGCTGCTGGTGCGCCGTTTGCGTCACCTGAGTAGTTCTTAGCAATTTCAAATGGTGATAATGCTTCCGCGCCTGCTGTTACGCCTGCTGCTGTGTCTGAATAACGAACACGTAGCGTGTGGATTTGACCTACTGGACCTGTCATTGGCTGAACGCCGATGATTTCGTTTGCAATAACTGTTGGCATCACACGACGGATAACTGGAAGGATCACTTTGTTAAGTGTCGCAATGTTACCTGACTGTGTTGCGCCTGCTGTAGCTGACTCGTTAAGAGCAACTTTTGTGTTTTCTAGAACTGATGACATAACGTCACGCTTTGTTCCTTCTAGACCTTCTAGAAGTGCTTCACGTGTTGTGTCCCAGTTGTTACCTTCAAAAAGATTTTCCATCTTTTTATCTCCTGTAATAAGTGTTTATAGTCCTGCTAATTTCTTTAGCACAACAATATTAGCATCATCACTTGATTTCGTTTCTGCATCTTTTGATACTTCACGATTACCAGTATGTTCTGTGACTTTGCCTTCAGTTAGGGTTGTTTTTGTTTCTGCTTGCGCAGTAACATTTTCATTTAAAACTGCTGGTAGATACTTCTTAAAAGCAGCCTTTAATTTTGAAGTTTTTACTGATTCTAATAAATCAGACATTACTCTACGTTTCTCGCCTGCTAGTGGTGATAATAGAGAATCCATCTCAGTCTTACGTGACATGCGATCTTCCATTACACGCTGCTTGCGTGATGCCTCAGTAATAGCTGCTTCTTTATCAGCAATCATTTCCTCTAATTCTGCAACTTTTTTCGCAGATTCGTTTAGTTTGCCGTTCATTTTTGCGACTTCAGTGCCTTCATTTAATTGTGAAGACATAAATTCACCTGCAAATGCTTCGAACAACTTGCGACCAAATTCATTTTCTTTGGCTGCTGTGATGTCCTCTTTAAGTGCAGTTAATTCTGAACGTAGAGCATTGGAAATTGTACTTTCTACTAACTCTGCTGAACGTTTAACAAAAGACTCTTTTGTTTTCAAAAGTAGTTCTTTGCCTTCTGCTACCATGCGTACTTTAGTTTCTACTAATTCACGCTTGTCGTTGTGGAACTCTGCAAGTTCACGTGCTAATTGTTTTGTAACAAATTGCTTAGTTTTATCTAAATTCTCTGCTACTTTTACACGGTCATCTCGTAGTTCTTTGACTTCGGTTGCAAGTTGAGAAGTAATGAATTTTTCAAGGATTTTAGCGTGTTCAGAAATTGCTTTCTTATACGCAACTCGTTCTGCGATTAGAGATTCGCGGTCAGTTTTAAATTCTTCCATTTCAGCACGGATTGCTGTTTCCAACATATTATCCATAGCTTCAACGATAACACCTTTATCGTGTTCGAATTTCTGTGCGAATTCTTCACGCAACTCGGCTGTAATTTCCTCTCTTGCTTCATTTAGTTTTGCTTCCATAGCCTCTGTAATAGCGGCACCAGCCTCTTCGGATAGTGCGCCTGACTCTAGAAGGTTAGCAAGGATTTCGTTTGCCATTGTTGCTTCTCCTGTTAAAGTTTCAATTCACGAATGAATTTAACTATTTGTTCTGATAAGTACTGTTGCGCAGCCTTATCACTGTGTGCATGTTGTGCGAGTTGCCAAGCTTGGTAACCGCCTTTCATGTTCATCAATCCCTCGTAGATCGCCTTTGGGTATGCATCTGGTGCACTAGGCTGCGCTACGATATCTACTGTAACAATTTCGAAATTTTTCACATTACCCTGAGAATCAACTTCACCAGCACCACGAGATGAGACACCTAATGTGGCCCCTGATTCGATTAATGTTCTGATAATGTTACCCATTGGTGTAGGAACAATTTTCAATTTGCCATAGCCATTAGGACCATCCATCCACATATTCTCAATCATATGAGATACACGATCAACATTTACTGTTAACTCTGGTGGGTGGTCACATTCTCCAAGAACTGGAAAGCCTTCAGTAATTTTCTTCTGGACACTTTCCACTGCTCTTGTGATTTCAGAAACTGGATAAACACGCTGGTTTGCATTCTTAACGCCGCCTTGGACGAAAATGCCTTCCATGAACATACTCTTTTCACCATTTTCATTCTCTACGATACGTGATTTCACGCCCGCTTGATTATGAGATAGTGTTTCAATAAGTATTGTCATTGTATTTCTCCCAATCTCTGTGGATTACTTTGCAGGTTTCATTGCTGGTGCAGATTTATTACCTGACACGTTAACGTTACCTGTATTCATATCTTTTGCTGCTTCACCGGTACCACCTGATGTGTTACCATCATTTGTTTTAACTGGTGCTGCATTTGAATCATCGCCTGGACGCTTTGCGTTTGCATTGACTGTTGATGCTACATTGTCGCCATCATCGCCTTCAGAAGCTGAAACTGGAGTTACATACTCATTAAGTTCTTCTTCTTCTTCAGTTGATTCTTCTAAATCTAATTCGAATGATTCTTCCATATCATCTTCTGCATCATCTTCTGCATCATCTTCCATGTCCATTTCATCATCTTCAGCGTCATCGCCTGCCATGATTTTTTCAAATTCTGCTTCTAGTTCTGCAAGTGCTGATTCTAGATCATCTACACGTGCTTCAACGTCATCTTCTGAATCGTCATCCATATCACCCATTTCTAGGTCATCTAATGCTTCATCATCTTCCATCTCATCTTCATCATAAAATTCTTCTGATTCGATTTCATCTGCGTCTGCTTCTAGTTCTTCGGTGTCATCTTCTTGATCAAGTGATAAATCACCTTCTTCTAGTTCTTCTTCTTCTTCTGACTCATCAAGATCCTCAAGGTCTTCTTCTACAACTTCATCACTTTCGTTCAAAAGTTCCTCGTGAATTTGACGAGCGTTCTCTACGATGAAATCATGTAGTAGCTCTTCGGCTGCTGCACGTTCTTCGTTGATAAGAAGTTCTAGTACTTGTTCTAGTTTGCTTCTTGACATATTATGTCTCCTTATCTAAAGTTAAAGCCACGCCAAAATAATAGTGGCAAGGTTGTAGAAACACTCTTGTTTCAAAAGTATTTATAAGTAAATTTTTAATTGTTTGTGAAATAGCAAAAAAACGGCTATTTTCAGCCGTTTTTCAGTCGTAGAGATATTTAGTTCACTTCATATGGCTAAAACATACAATATAATTAAAATATTAAATATATTTTACATCTCAGCAGAAGATGATTCTGCCGAACCACCATATTGAGTTTTTAACTGTTCACTCTTTAAACTTTTTTCATAATTACGATAATCACGTATTTTTCTAAGTTTTGATAGATGGCGTAAAGTCAAACGAACCTTTCTGGTATCGTCCAAACTTGCAACTACCGACTTATCTTCGGTGGGATCATAATTTTCTTTTAATTCTGAATATCTCATATTAGTATTTATACTTCTTCGTCAGTTTCGGCATTTTCTGAACCATCAATAACTGAACCACCTTCTGTATCATCTGCATCAGTTTCATCAAAATCAAAATCATCCTCACCAAAATCTGAATCCGATGGCGCAGCACCAATATCTTTCATACCAAATCCTTCTTCATTACTTGAAGTAATATCGTTCTCTTCACGCCACATTCTTTCATTTTCAAGTATCTCATCCTTTGATAACCCTAAGAAACGCTCAAGTGCAAATCTCTTACTAATGTAATCAGACCCCTCAATAGATGAAAATACATTCATTGCAACTGCATCAACTTCAGCCTGGCGGAATTTACCAAAGTTCTGTGGATCATTGAATTTTAAACTGAATAATGAACTTTCAACTTGAACACCTCGATGCTTTAAAAACATCTTAAATTCTCTATCAAATTCATCAATAATTAATGATTGAATACGCTCACAGAACTTTGTAAATCTAAACTCTTCAATCATTGCAGTACCAACACGGCCATCATTGTAAATGCCACTATCCCCACCTTGACCAAGATATGATGTAGGCACTCGTAATCCACGCATTAACTTATCATTAAAATATTTCAAATCGTCAATTTGTCCTAGATTCTCACCACCAGGCAGAGTTTCAACTTTAGAACCGCGACCCTCTGCAGTCTGTGCAAAGAAATAATCTTCCATTATCGATAAAGGATTATATGCACTATCTGTAATATTCTGTCCACCACCAGTCTTAGATGGAATACGTCTTTGATGAATCTCACCTTTAATACGTTCTAAGTGTGCACGTGCCTTATGTGTTGGCATAGATCCAACATCAATATAAAATACACGGCGTTCAGGTGCACGTTGTACACGATAGATTAGAATGGCATCTTCTAATAATTCTTTTTGCTTGTAAACTTTGAAGATAGGCTCTAGAATTGAATTACCGAAAGGCCAAAAACCATCTACGCCTTCACTTAACGAAATATGAATTACATGATTAGCATCTACTGGTGTAGATTTTTGTTCGTTTGCAAACTTGGCACCAGCACCACTATTATAACCCTGCATCGTGTTGCCATTTAAAGATGGCGCGCCCATTGATCCCACACCGTGATTTGTTAGTTTACTTTGGTCAGCAGTTACATTCATACTTTCAATATTAATGTCCATATCTTTAATATAATATGCTTCTACCTTTTTACCTTTGCCTTCGTTGACAATTACTTTGTCAACTTTTGCAGGATCAACCCAGTATAATTTGTATGTTTCCGGATCACGAACAAACATTTGGTCACCATATTTAATAGCATTTCTAAAAATACGGAATATACGTTTGTTTAATTTATTAAGACTTACCCATTGTTTAAGTGTACGACTAATAACATCACTTTCACTTTCTGTAGGCTCACTAGTAAAGTTTATCTCAAAAGGAATTTTATTTTGTTCATCTTTTAATGTAGAGAATTCAGCAATAATATCAAGTGCTGCATTAACTTCACTATCTAAATCCATTTGGTCGTATTGGCCATATCGCTGTACACGATTAGGTTGCCCCTGATAAACTTCAGGTAACCAACTACTGTAACGTTTATTTGATGCTTCACTGCCGCTATCAGTGCTAGTAGTTGGTGACCGCTGCGGTAAACCATCATACGTTTTAAAATATTTTTTCCAAGTTGCCATTTTTATTTCCTATAAACCTTATACTAACATATTATTTAACATTTGTCAATATAATATTAATTTTTTACATTTTTATTATTTCAATCGTTTTGCTAAATTCACTGAAGATTGCTCACCATTTTGTTTAGTGCACTTATTAATTTATCTATATTTGCATTATGCTCCTGCGTTTCAACCCTTGGACCCTGTGTGATCCCCAACCACCCCTTCTTCGCATCTTCAAACATCTTTTTCATTTCGTCTGCATACGCTTGTCTTTGATCATGATCAAGCGCCGCTAATGTGTCTGCCATAATTTGCTTTTGTTGTTCAAAGTTACCTTCGAAATTGGTGAGTTGCTGCTGTCGTTTTAATGCAGTAATCTCTTCGCTATTTGGATCTTCGCCGCTCAACCGTGCCAGCAATGCTGCAATCGAAGCTCCATCCGCTCCGGTGTTAAATGCCGTGCCTGCGGCGCTACCCGGTATTATGTCCGCCGTAAAATTGGCAAGTTGCACTGGTAACATTAGGGTACGTTTGAATACAGCCTCAGTATTTAATGCTGCTTCGCGGGTAACACCTCTAAGTGTAGACATCGCCGCGCCAAACTTTGCAACTTCGTTTGTTAGCTCCAATGATTTTTCTACAAAATAAGTCAATGAACCTGCCAGGTCTGATGCCTGCAATACAAGTGTCTCATTTGCCTCTGCTGCAAGTTTCCTAATTCGTTGAGACTCATATAAAGCATTTACCGCTTCATCTTCTTTAGCTAACCCCGGTGTGCCCTTATCTGCGTCACTAATTGTTTGCCTGGACCGCGCTATTTCCGCAACAATTGACTGTGCCAAACCTTCATTTAAATTTACTAATGCTTTGTTTTCTCTTGCAAATTGTAATATAGCATCAAATTGTGGTCCCATGTTTGCATATAATGCATTTGCAGCTTCGGGTCCACCTGTCCTGGCAGCCTCTGCCATTTGTGTTATAAGAGGTAAAAGTTTTTGTCCAACTACATCACCTTGCAATTGCTGTGCAACATCAGTCTGTAAAAAATCCTGAGTACTACCTGCTGCCATGGCAGTTGCGATACCTTCACCCAGTACAGATCCTTCACCGCCAAAACGCCCTACCATTGACTCTACACTTTTTCGCATTGCAGGGTCCATAAGTGCCAATTGTGATGCAAATTTATCTTGTTTTAATGTGTCTGCAATAAGATTGGCAGCATCCTGTAAATTTATTTTCATAACATTTGAGGTTGAAACTACAGTATCCATAAAATTATCCATGCCCATACGCATCTGATTATCTGATAATTTATCTAATTGGCCAATTGAACGTACAGATTCCATGTATGATCCTGCAATTTCAGCAACCTCACTAAACTCCATACCAAATCTTCGCATCATGTCGGAATTACCTTCACCTGTTGTTGCCAAACGATTAGCAAAATCCAGTGATGCTTGGACCCCTTTTACACCAACTGCCTGAGAAAACTGCCTTGTGAAATCCGCTGCTTCCCCAAAGGTAAAATTAGAACGTGATATAGTTTTTGATAAATTTATTAGACCGGCGCCTGCAGAATCCACACCTGCAAGTAAACCCGATTGTCTCATTTCTTGTGCCATATCGTATCTAGATGAAGCTCCTTCAATGGTTTTAGCATTTGTTGCTTTAACGGCTCCCGCAACTGCCATCCCTATTTTAGAAATCACCCCCAAAACTTCCTTCAATTTGTCCCACTCACCACCTGCTAAATCACTAAAATTTGTCGGATCAGCACTATCTAAGTTGGCACGTAAATTTGCATCTGCTTTTGACAATCCTTGCTTTTCATACTCTGCTATACGTTGTGTAATATCTAATTGTTTTTTAGCAGTTCTATTTGTATCACTTAATATGTTGCTTAATGATGCAAGAAATCCATTTTGTTTTTTGTTTGCATTAGTATTATTAATATTACCGCTTTTTACTGCAGCCTCAGTTTTTTTCATGCCGGTCAATAGACCGGAAAGTGTATTTGATGATTTAGTTTCACCCTTAGATAAATTAGACAATGCCCTCATTATCTCTCGGTTGATACTAGTATTGCTACTAAATCCAGAATTTAGCGCATTTAGCACCTGCTGTTGAGTTGCTTCATTACTCCACTGCGGTACACCAGGCCCTAAACCGGAAATATATACATCTTCTGCCATAAACTTTCTCTCTTTTTTAGTTATATTAGCATATAATAATAGGGTTAAATACTATTATAATAAATAAGTTATCAAGTGTATTTATCATCAGCAAAGGAAATACAATGAATTCCGAAAATCCATTAAATAAATATTTCAGAAAACCAAAAATATATGTTACATTACCAACAGGTGGTAAATTTAATCCAGAGTTAAAAACAACACTACTTGATGAAGTAGGGGTCAGTGCAATGTCTGCTATTGATGAAATTTCATTGAGAAATCCAGAAGCATTACTTAATGGCGAAGCGATTAAAAGTGTTATTGCAAGTTGTGTACCAACTGTCGGTGATCCTATGAAATTATGTAATATTGATATAGAAGCATTATTCTTAGCAATCCAATATGCTACATACGGAAATGATTTAACACACGAACACACTTGTAGCAACTGCAAAGAAATTGCAGAATATAAAATAGATGTTAATGAAATACTCAATCGTTTCCCTGAGGTGGACACCATTGATCCAATTCTTTTTGAAGATGTTAATATTCATGTCAGGCCACCTACATTAGAAAATGTAACACGTATGGCACTAATCGATTTGGAACAGAAAAAAATCATACAAAATTTAAGAAATGTAGATGATGATACAGAGGATATGGATATCGCAAATAAATTCTATAACAGTTTCAAAAAAATTGCAACATTCAATGTAGACATGCTTGCAAATGCTATTAGTAGAATCGAAACGCCTGATGTTATTGTCGAAGACACAAAAATGATATCTGAGTTTTTACAAAATGTACCGACTACTGTAGTACAACAATTGAATACTGCAATTGAAAAAATCGTTACAAAACCTACAGACATAAACAAAATGCAATTCAAATGTGGAGGGTGCGATAATTTAGATGAAGTTTATCTGGAGATCAATCCTATAAATTTTTTAGAAGCTGGCTAGTAACCGCAAGTCAGCAAGAAATACAAAAAAAATCAGAAAAATATGAAAAAGAGCTTGACAAGTTCCATAAGGATATGTTAAAGTTAACTTGGTATATGAGAGGTGGAGTAAGCATAACAGAATTGTATGATATGGAAGCGAATCATATATCTCATATAAACTCAATTGTCGAAAGTAATTTCGAACTTAGTAAACAGGCAGGAGTGCCTATACTTTAATATAATTTTTATCTTGCAATTGTACTCAAAAGGTAGTATACTTGTATGATATAATAATGCTAATATAAATAATAAATCTAATATAAAACTAACATAAAACTAACATAAAGAACACAAAGCTAATATAATGATTATCATATCTAATATAAATTACATAGTGGATCTGTTAGTTGGGTTGCCAACTCGGGATTGAATCTGCCAGTATTTAAATATACTGTTGCCGTTGGACTAGTAGGGATGAATTCCTGCAATCTTCTCGTAACCACATATACAAGTATTCCAATTACAACAGCCATGGCTCTTAAGGCGCATGGTTGACCAGTTTATTAATAAAACCGATGATAGGCTACTATAGCACTATCGACTCTGTGATGTTTTTTAATGTATAGATATCATAAGGGTGCCGTTGGGTCGTAAGACGCAATAGTGAATGACGAGGGGATCGCCAACCGACCTCGCTGTATCTGGCAGCTAGTTCACATACATTAGGTACGAAACATAGGACAGAATAACACCTGTTTATAGTTTTTTATCAGTTGTCCTGGCAACAGGGCAATTGTGGATACTCCTCAGGACAGAATATATAAGATTTATATAATATATTATAATATATTATTAATTTAAAAAACAAATACTGAATTAATTGAATGAGTGGAACGAATGAAATTAATGAAAGTATTAGGTCTTTAGACCTTTAAAGATAACTATATAATATATTATGGTTAAATAGATAGTAAAATGATTATATAGAAATGGACAGATATGGCAAGTAAGAGTAAAACAAAAGGAAGTAGTTATGAACGTAATGTAGCTAAATTTCTTAGTGAAAGATATGGCGAAAGTTTTGTACGTGTTCCTAATAGTGGTGCATATATCGGTGGTAGTAACTTCCATCGTGCGCAACATCTTAGTGAAGGCCAAGTTCGTAGTTTTAAAGGGGATATTATTCCACCAGATAATTGGAAGTATTTTAACTGTGAATGCAAGAATTATGCAAACTTTACATTCCATCACTTTTTTATGGATAAACATATACCGATCTTAGACGAATGGATTGACCAGTGTCTAGATGTTTCAGAAGATAACGATGTTAATATAATGTTCATTAAAATTACACGTAAAGGTCAATTTGTATGCTATCCGGAATATATGTATCAGGCGGGATTTACAACAGCTAACTATACAATATATGACAGTGCCAAGCACGGTAAATGGATTTTTGCTGCTTGGGATCCATTTTGGAAAAAGAACACAGACAAAATTAAAGATGCCTGTATCAATGGTTTTGAAAAAAATTCTTTTTATTGACTTTCTAGATAAATCTTTAATATATATAAACAAGCCATAGTTAAACATAGGCTTATTGATATTGCGGGTAAGAATGGAATATTTTTAACTAAAAATACAAACGTTGGGAAAAATACTAGACTCACTATGACAAATATAATTGTCTCTTTTGCTAATTGCGAGAATACGGCAATATCAACACCGGAATAGTACATAAAAAGTATACTAACTACGCTAGATAACGGTATTCCCAGAATCAAAGCACCCAACGTGGGATTACCACGTTGAGCAACAGTGACTACACTGGCGATAATTATACCACCAATTATTGATTTTAGTATAAATTCCATTAGTCTTCTTTTGGAATTTTTCGTTTTGGAGGTTTTCTGAATTTGTATTTCATATCAGCCGCATCAGTGCCCAAACCTTCGGGTATAGTTTCAACTTTGCCACCCTTTTTAACAAATTCTAAGAATGCTTTTTCTGCGTCTGAACGATTTTTTTCCGATCTTTCTGTGGTTTGTCGTGTGATACTCATTTAAATCTCCTATCTATAGTATATTTATCATAGCATAATATCTAAAAATTGTCAATCAAAAAACCCAGTACATTAATGTACTGGGTTTAATTCCCTATTAGGGAATAGCATAAAAAGTAATTGTAATGAGAGTTGAGAGGGTAACAATTTATCTTTTTATGTTATGATAGTATCATATCATAATATTATGGGGCTGTCAACCCTTTTCTACATATTATTTTTCTTTTCTTGAATTTCTGCTCTGCGTGATTTAGTTAGTTTACCAATTTCACCCAATGCTTTACGTGCACGTGCAGCCGCAGCTTTTACGCCCTTTTCTTCAAATGCAGCGTGTTCTTTAACATATACTTCAATCTGTTCTAAAATTTGATCATGATTTGTCATTGTATTCTCCTATATGACGGTATCTAATTCAACACCGGGTTCAAGTGTTTCTGTTTCTTGTGCAAATGTAGTGAACCCATTTTCTTTAACTACATTCAATACATCACTAACTCGTCCAACAAGTTCGTCTCGGTGTGATACTAAAAATAGTGAACGTCCACTATCTCTAACCATCTTTTTAAGAACTGCTAGTGATGCTTCAACACCATTGGTGTCCATTCCACTGTCTATCAGTTCATCAATAAATAATACATTGATTGTACTGTACAGTGATTCGAATATATCACGGAATGCCCACGATAAACCTAAAATAAGTCTATTACGTTCACCACGTGACAAATTATCAAAATCTAAATCTCTACCTAACTCAGTAATTTCTACTGATAGATCACTTTGGAAACGAACCTCATGTGGTAATCCTAGTTTATCTAAGTATGTTTGTAGTCTTGTATTTAGAAAGTTTAAATTCTGGTCAATAATCTTTTTTCGAATGAAGCTATCTTTGTTAGTTAATAATTTCATTAGGAAATCTTGATGCTCACGATATGATACGAGTGTATTCATATTTGTATAATCTAATTCTTCAAGTGCACTTTCTCTCATTTCATCAATTTGTTCCGAATACGGATCTTCTAACAGTTTCTTTTGCTCAATCTGTTCTTCTAACATTCTGACTGAATTTTGATGTTCATAAGCATCATTCAGTGTTGTATAAAATACTGATGGTTTTTTGCCAAGATCTCCAATTTCAGCAACTATAGTTTCGTGTTTTTTTAGTTGCTCATTGTTTGTAAGTAATTGCATAGTAGCTTCTTGCTTTTGTTCTTCTTTTGATGCAAGGATGCTTTCTTGTTTATCATCATGCATTTCTTGACCACAAGCGTAGCAAGTATGTTCTTTCAGTAACTTGATTTCGCTTTTAAGTTTAGAAATAACTTTTTCTTGCCTTGCATCATCTGCATTAATACTACTTATCCAACGTGTAGCTTCATCTAACCGAGTTTTCTTTTCATTAAATTCTGTAATCAACGCATGATTCTTAATCTCTTCATCAATATCTATATGTGACAACGCATCTAGTCCTGATGTGAGGTCTTTGATGTCGGTTTCATGTTTCTGTGCCCACATACGTTGTCTACGTTCAATATCCTTGATAGATTTTAAAATACGTTCATTTGCATCTTCGATGGATTTTAGACGATACTCTTCATCCTTAATTTGATCCTTGGTAGATTTAATTTCATCACGCAAACATTCTGCTTTACGTGAAAGTTCAGTGATACCCAGTAGTTCTTCAATAATATCACGTTGATCACCAGCCCTCATACTGAGAAATGGTTCTGTGTATGTATTAAGAGCAACAATATGCTTAAACATGGAGTGTGAAATACCAATAATAGAATCAACTTCTACTTGTGTTTGTCGCATCTCGCCTTGTGCTTCATCTTCTGCATCATTGATATCAACGTTATCACGCTTTAATCTGAATACATTGGGTGATCTACCTCTCTCAATGCGATATTCACTTCCATTAAATATAAAATCAACAGTGACTAACATTCCTTTACCGTTAGTCTTGTTAATTAGGTTATTCTTTTTGATGTTCGTTAATGCGTTACCATATAGTCCGTATGATAACGCATTGATAAGAGTTGTCTTACCTGTACCGTTGCGTGAACCATCTCCGCCTAAGTCTAAATTGTTTCCTAGAACTAGAGATAACGAATCTCGTTCTAAATCAATTGCTTGCGTAACATTCCCTACACTCATAAAGTTTCTGATTGTAATATTTTTAATCTTTAGCAAAAGTAATCTACCTCTCTCTTGCGAATTGTCCTGATTGAATTGGGTCTAAACTAATTTCATTTATATTAACATATTCTGGTTGAGAAAGCAACCATAAAATAGTTTCTGCAATATATTTCACATCTAATAGTTTTCTGTCCGGGTGTTTTTTTATAACATTTGGTGTAGTTAGACTTCCAGGAGATAATAATGTAGTTCTTATATTTGAACCACCAATTGCCATGTAAGATAAATCTCGGTTATAGTTTTTTAATGCTTTCTTTTCTGTTGGGTATCTCCAAGTTCTTCCTTTAACACCTGTATCTGCTGTACTTCCTATATGTATGAAATGGGCAGCCAATTGTTCATCCTTAATACGATTATACATTGTCTCAGCCAAAAGAGTTTGTTGGAATTTCCACATAGCAGAATTGTTAATAAAGACATTACAATTTTCTGAGATAAAAAAGTCTGCTAGTTTATTTTGCGTTGTGGCTGAAGTAAGATCCCAATCATTTACCCTAGAAGCAGTAAAATAATCAATGTTATCCACAGTATCAAAAATATTACATATTTCTTTACAAAGCCCATATTCTTTATTTCCTGTTATTAAAACTCTCTTATAGTCCATTATAAATCTCTATTAATACATTCTTATCAAAAGTTCCATCTAATGATGTTAATTGTGACAATACAATCTGATCAATAGTTTCAAAATGTATCTCTGCTGAGGTATCTTCTTCATGTTCGTTTGACTTCACTGGGACAAGTGTTATGTCACGCAATGAATATGTTTCAATAAAGGTGTCTTTGATAAAATTTGCTTCCTCGTATGATATATCAATATCAAGCGATACTTTAACTGTAGACTTAGGCAACAGATACTTATCTGGATCATCTAATAACTTTGAAAGTTTTATTGTTTTGTATTTCGGTGCATCTTCCCAAGCATAGAACTCAGGCTTACCGCCCCATTCCAAAAACATCCACCCGCGGTCATCGTCCCACGCATCAGAGAAGTTATGTGGGAAAGCATTACCAGTATAGATAATATTACCTTTAACTTGTCTTTGATGAAAGTGACCTGTGAATACATAATCTTGGTGTGAGAACATTTCTCGCTTCAGTCCACCATGGTCTGGCATTTCTACCATAGCATTTAGTTTGAATGTAGGTAGTTCAAAGTGACCAAACATATACTTGGATTTTATCTTTGGTACTTTCTTCCATTCATCTCCTATTAACCAACTTACTAGTGCAACATCACCAATAATGGTTGTATCGTCTACGACTGTGATATTTTCAAATTCTTTAGCAAATTCAACACTGCTAACTTCTCGGCTTTCACGATAAAATAGATCGTGATTACCTTTAATAAAGTAAACATTTTCAAAAGCATTATTAAGTTTACGTAAACTATCAATTGAATACTTCATAGTTGATATATTTAAACTGGCACGGTTATGATGCCAATCTCCACCGAAGATACATGTTTCGCAGCCATTCTTTTTTGCTTCTTGGATAAACCAATCAACAAAATCACTACAATCTTTATTGTGTTGCTGTGCGTTGTTTCGCATTCCAAAATGTATATCAGTAAAGTATGCTAATTTTTTGAATAAATTTTCATTCATCGTCTGCATAAATCTCTTTAATAGTTTCAGTTGGTATTTGGTCGTCTGTGATATTAGTTCTAATAATTTTCTTCCAGCGTTCTTGTGACTTCATTTCATGTTCAAGTTGTCTTGTCCAACTAGGTGCTTGGCCTGATTTCTCTAATAGATCATCTCTGATGCCTTGATTTTTCTTTTCAATATTAAGAACACGTGTAAATGAATTATTAACTGCCGCTGTGTAATATGCAAATGGATTATCTGATTTTGCTTCATTGAATTGTAAGCCAATTTGTGTCAACTGTAGTAATGCTTGGCCTCTCATTTCATCGATATATGTATAACCGCGCCAGTTACCACGCTGTGAATAGCGTTCTACTAATTTAATGTACATATTTGCCAATGTAGCAGTAATCTTACCAGATGTCAAGTCAAATTCTTTATCTTTATTGAAATGTGATATGCCCACTTCAGCAACTTCACCATTTCGAAGAATATAATGTTTATATGGTGGGAAATTTAATTTAACTTTGTGGTCTGCTACCGATTTAGGATTTAGTTTTCTTCCTGGTTGGTCTGGTATATGTTCGAATGTCATAACACGAAATACTAATTCTTCCTCGTTGAATGAATTTTTATCTACAGCAAAATCAACTTGTTTTTTCTTTTTATCAGTATTCAAATCCCACGCAGATCTTTGTATACGATCTGCTTTTGTCTGTCTAGCAACATCCATTAATGAATTTAATTCCGTTTTAATATCAAGTTCACCAGATATATTATCAATGATGACATCATATTGATTATACAGTTCACGGTCTTCGAACCATGAAAAATTAGATTTGGAAATATGAATTTGCTTTAGCATATCTCTGTTGTTTAAATAATTTTGCCGTCTGGCCATTTTTGTATTCTCCCAATTATTATTATAATTATACACTATTTTTATACATTTGTCAACCTATATAATATTTCTGAAATATACGTAGTTTATACCGTGATAAATACTGGTGTAATCTAGGAGAAACATATATGGCGTATAATCCATACATTGATCAGCAACCTGTAAATATCATTGATCCGAGTGGTCGATTGAAAGATAGTGGAATACGACAGTTTAACTTTCCGTATACTCCCACAGTTTCTAATATTATAAATACAAATTATTCACAAGCTGCCACAACACATTCTAACTTTCAGCAATCATTTTTTGAATCTGCAAATAATGCATCTTTTTCTGTTACTGCTCCTATATTAATTGAGAATGAAGATCAGGCATATCATATCTTACGTGCGTTGGACTTTTTTAGAGGTTCAATGAAAATGAGATTTGGTAAATTGGATAATGATAGAGGATTGCCGCCACCTGTTCTTAGATTTAATGCACACGGTATATTTCAAAATGTGCCTGTTGTATTAACTGATTTCACGTATAACTTGGATGCTGATGTATCTTATATCGAAATCGAAAATAAAGGAAAATCAGCAGCAGATGCAACAACAATGCGCAGCTTAGGTCAAAGGACAGGTAATGCAGCGGATGACGTTATGACTGCGGCAGGAAGACTACGTTCAGGAAACACTAATACATCAAACGAAACAATTAGAATGCCAGTTAATGGTACATTTGTATTTTCATTAATGGCTACATATTCTCCTAAAAGCATAAGAGAAAACTTTACATTGGATGCGTATCTAAAAGGAAATTTGAGAGGCAAAGGTTATGTATGATAACAGATCACCATGGAGAAATACTCCAATACTATTTAATAAAATTTTAGATATACAAAAGCCCAGATATATAATTAAAGATCCAATGGACATTGAGTATACAATCCCACAAAGATTGGATAACAGACCTGACCTTTTAAGTTATGAGACATATGGTACATCTAAATACTGGTGGATATTTGCACTTCGTAATCCGGATATCATCCAAGATCCAATAAATGATTTTACTCCTGGTAAAGTTATACGTATTCCTAAAAAAACTAATATAGATAGAATGGGCTAAAAATGTCTACTATACCCAGAAATCAAAGAAACAATAATCCCGGTAATATCAGGCTTGGCGGAAGCAATTGGGACGGTTCTGTGACAGGCAATGACACTGAATTTGTGACGTTTGCTACTCCTGAAATGGGAGTTCGTGCAATGGTTAAGACATTGCATACCTATCAAGACAGATATAATCTATCTAGTATAAGAGAAATTATATCACGGTGGGCACCATACGGAGAAAATGATACTGGTGGATACATTGATTTTGTTTCTAAAAATATGGGAATAGATCCAGACCTTCCACTTGAATTAAAGAAAGATCCTGCGATTACTGAAAAACTTGTAACCTCAATGATAAAAAAAGAGGGCGGCGTTGAATCATATGACTATTTTAAAAATTCTATCACTAAAGGTATTAAAATAGCAAACACATCAAGTGGTGCACCAGTAACAGTCGCAACTGTTGCAAATCATGAAGGAGACGATAGGTTCGATGGAGTTCCCAAACCAAGAGGAACGCCAGATTCACCCAGATTATCAGATATATTATCATTAGATACATCAGAAAATCGAGGATTTTTAAGCAGTGCTTCGCCCCTCCCTACTAGACTTACAGTTCCCACTATTGATCCACTGTCCAATGCTATTGTGGGTGGTGGTAACGGGGTTACACCTCATGATCGGAAATATCCTAATAAAGTTAACACAGACACAAAACCAAGTGAAGTGCCACAGTTAAAACAAGAGATACCCTTTTTTAGCGGAAGTGATTTCGCTACATTAAAGGAAGTGGTAAATGCTGCTGAGGAACATGAAATATTTTGGTATAATGAACTTGATAATTACGAAAATTATTCATATCACTTAGAACTATTCATGGTCCCAAAAGAGGATGCTGATAGATTTAATGAATTCGGTGTGTTAGATTTTGAAAAAACTATAACAGGTGGGTGGCCTGAAGAAAGTGTGAACAAAGTTACTATTGCACAATCAGCAACAACTACCGAATTTAACATTGATAATTTAACTTTAGAGAATTTAGGAACAGGTTCGGGGTCCGTTGCCAAAATGGTGGGTGTAGATTCACATCTTTCCTTTGATATCATTCAAATCGGAAATACTAGTCTAAATGATACATTGCACACATTTGCTAATCTTATGGGATATCCAAATATTGGTACAGCGGTATATTTTATTAAGATTTCATATAAAGGATACGACAACGACAATCCTAAAAACTCAACTAAGTTACCAATTGTAAAAGTTATTCCATTTTTAATTACCAGTTATAATGAGCTTAGTACTACTACAAATGCTACTGGAACCACCACAAGTTTAACAGGGACATCAGTAAATTATATTGCATCAACGCACGTTATTAATACAACAAAACACGACTTGAAATTTGATATTAAGCCTACACTAAATGAAACATTAAATTCGTTTGTTACTGAATTAAACAAAACTGCACGATTGGGTACTGGTTATAATGAATCACAAACTAGATATTTCAATAATTATAAAATTGAATTCAGTGCAAACTTCAAAGAGAGATTTGCAGAATCTAAAATGAATAATGAACTGGCAAATAAAAGTTCTGCAAGTACTGAAATTGCACGCCGTACTGCAGATGGTTTTAATATTGCAAAGCAAATTGGCCAAGTAACTGCTGGGGTTAGTATTGCGCATTTGTTATATGATATTTGTATACAATCATCAAAGGTCAAAGATGAACTTTTAATCAAAAATCCAAGTTTCTCATATGCAGTTCGTATTATACCCAAGGTTGAACAAAAAGAGTTCAATCTTATTACAAATAAATCTGCTTACGAAATTACATATTACATAACTATGCATCGTGAAATTATAATTCAGGATATTGTGGATCAAAGTATAAAAATTTCCGAAACACGTAAATTACTATCTGAAATATTTGACAAAGGCAGATGCAGAAAACTATATAATTACGAATATACGGGTCTTAATGACCAAATCCTAGATTTGACAGTATCATTGGACAGACAACTTGTTAAAAGTTACGGGGCACCAGGCGATGAGTATTCATGGAATAGGTTCTTAAAAGGTAATACTGATTTGTCTAATATTCTTACTAAAGAACAGTTCGCAAAATATCGTGAAGTAACTGGTCTTACAAATGAATTTGATAATAAACTAAAACGACAGAGTACGGACTTAGAAAATACAAGATCAGACCTATTAAGAAAACAAGATGAACTATTTGAAATCACTCGTAATAAAATGATTGCTGCTGAAAATAAAAACATCACTAGTGCTGATGATGCCATAGCAGTAAGCAATAGATATCAGAATATTGATTCATATGCAGATATGGCTGAGTTACAAAGAATTAATCCAGATTTATTTACTACCGTGCGTCAGGCAAATATTAGTGAAAATGAACAAAATCTTCGCCGCACTATTGAATTTTTGGGCAGTAAAGAAGAAAAATCTATGAATGATATTAAAGCAACAAAATCAAGTATCAGTGATAATAGAAACAAAGTGGAAGACATTGAAAATACTATAGCAGCACAATATGGTGTTGCTGTTAATGACGCTTTTAAAGAACGACAAGAATTTAATAAAAGAATTCGTTCTGATTTATTAAAACCAATAAATGGTATAATTCTTGCAGAAGAATTAGGCGCAGATTTATTTTCAGACTCAAATAAATTGTCGGACACTGATTTTGCATCAATGATGGATGCACTATCACTTAATAGTATTACATTTGAACGTGACATACTATCTAACATGCGGAATGGCACAACTATTTCATCATTTAGTTCGACTGATCTGAGTAACGTATCGTTAGCACGAAGTAAATTTAACGAATCTCTCAATGCCGATCTAAGTATGCAGCGCCTTGACATGACTATTAAAGGTGATCCGTTCTGGGTAGAATATTATGTGTCAGAGAAAACAAAAGAAGAAAAGTATGGCGAAAATAATAGTATTGATGGTATTAGAGGACATAATGCAAATGTGAATGGTACAAATTACATGATGTTGGTTGTTAACAAAGCAGATGGCGTGGATGAATTTGATAATATAAAAATTGATAATTTGGATATATTTTTATACATGGTTCAAAAAATAAAAAGTTCGTTCAGTAGAGGAGAATTTACACAAAATTTACAATGCATTAGGCAGCCAATACCTTCAAACTTTAAATCAACCACAGTTCCTAAAGGAACAATAGAAGGCGATGGTACAGGAGGACGAGGTGATCCACGTGGCTTTGGCGATCTGTTCGGTAGAGGTGGTGGTAATGGAGCGTCTGGCAGCGGTAAAGGTAGTGATGTAGTGGCAGGTATACCATCAGAATTTACTGGATTTTCCAATGAGACAAATAATGTTGCTAATGGTGCTTTTAAAAAACTTTCGGGAAGTTTATCTAGTCTTGCAGGTATTATGGCCGAGGCTTCTCCATTTCCAACAGCAGAACAAGCATCTAGGTTAACGACATTACTTAATGAAGCCGAACTTCTAAGTAATAATGGGTCAACTGAAGCAACAAAGGTAATCGCAGATATAAAATCAAAACTACGTGAAACATTTGGTCCACCAGAAGAAGCTAGTGATATTTTTCAAGAATTAGCAGATGATGGAACCCCACCATCACCTGAACTTATTGCACTACTAAACACTAAAATATATGATGGAGAAACAATAATAACACCTACAACGGTTGACCAAGATAGAGTTACAGAAATTATGAGTGAAATAGAAAATATTACTATTCAGAATACGAACAGTGTTACTGAAATGGTGCAAGACATTTCTGGACATGTTACACAAACTGTTGACACTCGTATTAATACGGAAACACCCACCCAAATGGTTTTAGAAAATTCAAACATGATGTTAGACGGTTCATTGCCATTACATTCTACTGAAGAATATAAGGACCCTAATTCACCAGTGGTAGATTATAACCCAGACCAATTAGCGGCACTGGATTTACCGGTTGACGTGGTAGAAGGCTATAGAGATGCTGCGGCTACTCGTAATGGAATAAAAGTTAGAAAATATATAGATAGTCTACCAGAAGACCAAGCAGAATTATTGAATTCTATTGATAATCCTTATACTGTTAAAACACTTCCATATGACGCACCAACTATTGAAACGATAGCAGCAACTCCTTTAAAAACACCCAGAGAAGCAATCATGCAAGCAAGAATTGAAGATGCACAAACACAAATGATAGCAGCAGCAGGTGGAAGTTATAATGATTTATCTGCTGATGAAAAACGTCATTACGAAAATTTGAGTGATGCTTATGATGCTATTGATGAAGCAGCACAATTGGATCCCATTCGTAATGAATCAAAATTAATTAAGATCAATAATGAATTAGATAAATCAATTAGAATATACAACGACAGATTAGCAGGCGGCGATAGTGAATGGAGTTGGACACAAGAAGAAGCAGAAGAAAAAACACAAATTGATAATACAGTATTAGAGAACATTTCAAATTTAGATAATGCACACTCAACCCCTATTGCAGACAGAGTGATAGTAGATGATAGCGGCAATGTAAATATTATGAAAGATATGTCTGTACTACCTGTTAAACCATCAGATGGATTTACATTGCCAATGGATTATTTAACTGACAATGATGAGTTCGTAATAACAGATCCACATTTAGCACAATATGAATTGGCAGAAAAAAATTGGGTAGATTTTAGAAAAGGCGAATTTGTTACTGTTAATGTAGTTGATCCGGCTAGTGGAAAGACATGGCAGATTGAGTTATATAGTAGTTTTGAAAATCCAGAACTTGCACAACAGTATGGAATAGATACTACCACTGTAGTAGCAGGCGAAACAATTTCGCAAGACGATCCGCGATACACTCAGTGGGCTGTAGGTAATTTAAGTAATATTAGAAATCAAATTGTTAACGAACTTCCACTTGTAACAACTGTAGAGATCCATAATGAGACAGCAGAAGAAAGTAAAAAACTTAAAGTTCCAATCTCCATAAACGATTTTGTATTACTAGAAGGTGAAGAGTAAAAATGTTAAAAGATGAAAATTTAAACAGTTTAGCTGGTGCATTACAAAAAGATAAACAGTCAAATCTTAACCCAGCACTGAAAAATATACAAAGTGGTATATACCACGCTATTACTGTGCATTCTAATCCAAAAACTGGCGAATTATATATTGACCCTGAGGGTAGAGGTAGATTAGCAGCATATGTCCCCAAGTTAGGTGGCAATATAGAATATCCCTTATATTTTCAATACGCTTCGCCATTTGGTGGTTCGGATAGTATGGGAAGTTATGGGTTACACGCTGTTCCGCCATCAGATGGCGTCACAATACTTGTGTTCTTTGCTGACAATGGAGAATTTAGTGAAGGGTATTGGTTTGCTGTGGCACAGGAAGTACCAGATATTGCATCTGGTGGCGCATCTGGCCCTCCCAAAGTAGATGGATCAGGACAAGGTGAAGGTGTATTTAAGAACCAACCTAGTGCAAAAATAAATCGTACCGAACTATCAAAGTTACAAGGTGCCGATACATCATCAATCGGTAACACTTCGGGAACTATAGAAGTTGCAACTGATATTAAAGATAGTGGGTTAACTCCAAAATTAGATGGTAAAGACGGAATGATAAAAGTCATTGAGGATGGTGAAGATCCAAATGACGAAGTGATTACTGGAAGAAATCAACGTAATGCTTCTAACAATAGTAATGATCCACGCAGCAGAGATCAGACACCGGAAAATCATCCAAGAAATATAAACACTGCTGTACAGGGAATATATGCCGATGGTGTAAGAGGACAAACAACTGCATCGCCATTGCGGAATGCAAGTTATAAAAAACCTAAACCAAATACAGTGTATGGTTTAAAAACGCCTGGATCTACAGTTCTTACAATGGATGATGGTAGTGTGGATGATGATGGTTTCGTACATCCAAATCAAATACGTTTACAGACAGGATCAGGATCAAGCATTATATTAGATGGCACCAATGATTTAATATATATGATTAATAGTACAGGTTCAGGGTGGATAGAAATTGGTGCTGGTGGCGAAGTAATGATATATGCACAAGGTTCCATGAGTATGAGAACAGAAAAAGATTTCAACATACGTGCAGACCAAAATATTAATATAGAGGCTGTAGAAAAAATAAACATTAAATCCGGCGACGATATCCAAGTAAATAGCGGAGACCAGATACATTTAAAAAGTGAAGGCTCTCAGTTCTTTGACACTGGCGGTAGTAATTTTACCAAAGTTAAAAGTAATATGTATGTTTCAACTGGTGGTATACTACATTTAAATGGTCCTCAGGCAGCAATGTCACCGGGAATTAATACAGTATCACACAATGATATTCAAAATTTAGAATCTACAACCATAGAAGATAGTATTTTATCTACTATGGTGTCACACGAACCCATGATAAGAAATAAACCTGCGCCTGCTAATACTAGTTCAAGTTCAGATGAAAGTAGTACTGTAAATGGTGGTAATATACCTGCAACTGCAGAAGATCCCAACAGCGTTGCTGTAAATGATAGTACTGTGGATCCGGAACAACAAAAAGTAAATGATGAAGCAATTCAGGAACAAGTTGGGAATGGCAATGGACAAGTAACATATTGGGAAAATTTTGCCGCGCAAACACGAAATCAAGCCATCAGAAATGAATTGTTTAGTATATTAGAACAAGCCGCTAGTTCTGCCAGTGTTGATGTAGTTATATTTTCAGGTGGACAGGATCCTGCAGGCCCCGGAGCAAGACGTACAGGTAGTACACGACATGACAATGGTTATGGTGTAGATGTTTGGTTATACAGTGGATCAGGTAAATTAAGTTCACGTTCAAGTAATGATATACCAATTATAAAGAAATTTGTAAAAGCATGCTTTGACTCAGGTGCAAATGCAGTTGGGGTTGGTCCAGGTTATATGAACGATGTTGGGGTACACGTGGATATTGCAACATATAAATCTGACCAAGGAATTTGGGGATCAACACACGCATTTAACTCAGCGCCAGGTTGGTTATTATCAGCAAGAAATGAAAGTAATTGGAGAGCATAAAATGATTTATGATAAGAGAAAAGGTTCACTTTTAAATTATATCCAATTACCATTACATACAATAACGCCATACGGAACATATCTGGGAACTGGATATGATAATAATGGTAATCCCACGTATATACTATCGTATACACGTGTTACTTCATTTGCAGTGAATGAACTTATATTTTCTAATTTGAGTAAGAACGCTATTATAAATGATGTTATTCCTACTTTAGAAATAAAAAATGGTATTATAGGATATAATTATCAGATACCTGATGTAGAATTTAGATATGGTTATATCACATCGTCTGCTAAGAGAGTTTCTATTGAAAGCCAAAAAATAACAAAGCAATCCGCACAGATAATTTTAGAAAAACAATTACGTGCTATTGGAAATGTACTAGAACAATTTGTTACTCAGCCACTTGGGCAACCACAATATGATGCATTGATTCATTATTTTTATTATGAAGGTGTAAATAAAATACCCAATCATAATATTATTAATTTAATTAATAATGAGAAATGGTTTGACGTTACTGATGAAATACAGAGCAATATTAAAAGAAAAAACGGCAAAGTCGATGAACGACTTGCCGCTTTAAGAATTAAGACTGCTAAAATGTTTAGTTACGTTCCGGGCTTTAGTTAATCAGGTCGTTGGTCGATAACTTTGTCTACTAAACCATATGCTAGTGCTTCGTGGGGATCCATAAAATTATCACGTTCCATAGCAGCAAGCATTTCTTCCAGAGTTTTACCCGCTGAGTTATGCTTTACATAAATCTGTGTTAGTGATTGTTTCATCTTTAGAATTTCTTTAACTTGAATTTCCATATCAGTTGCCTGACCGCCTGCGCCGCCACTCGGTTGATGAATCATATGTCGTGCATTAGGCAGAATATATCTTTTACCTGCTGCACCAGCCGTAGCAAGTAATGAACCCATTGAACACGCTTGTCCCATTACTGTTGTACTAACATCTGGTTTAATGAATTGCATTGTATCGTAAATTGCCATACCGGCAGTTACTGCGCCGCCTGGTGAGTTAATATAAAAATGAATATCTTTTTCTGGATTTTCGCTTTCCATAAACAACAATTGCGCACACAATAAGTCTGCTTGATAATCATTGACTTCACCAGTCAAAAAGATAACACGCTCTTTGAGAAGTCGTGAAAAAATATCGTAACTTCGTTCGCCGTTAGCGGTTTGGTCGACGACCATTGGTACTAGAGTTGGCATTAATTATTCCTTATTTGTTTTTGAAGATTTGAGTTTTCGAATCTCTTCTCTTAGTTCCGTAATACGATCATACGCATTATATAAATTCTTCTGAAGTTCATTAATTTCTCGCCTGTACATTTCTTCAGATGTAATTGTTGTTAACTTAGTTGATCCTAGGTTATTACTTTTTTTAATAAGTTCCAGTTGTATTATTTTGTTTTTATCCTTCATTGTTAATACTCCTAATATATTAATAATATATTAAAAATTATTACTTGTCAAGCACTTTTTCCAAATATACGTAGTTTATACAATGATAAATACTCTTAACGAAATATTTAAAATTGAGAGAACAAATGGCAGTTAATTTTGCAGGATTTAGTACAAAAAATAAAAAAGCAATTAATCATAATCTTTATGGCAAAGATTTGATAATTGAAGATTTGATGAATCATTTAATGACACGTAAAGGTGAGCGTATTATGATGCCAACATATGGTAGTATTATCCATGACTTAATTTTTGAACCATTAACTTCAGAAATTAAAGATATAATTGACATTGATATAAATTCTATTATAGATGAAGATCCCAGGGTAACGATTAACACCCTTGATATATCAGACGATGACCACAGTTTAAACATAAAATTATCAGTTTCTATCATTCCAACTGGTGAACAAGTTGAACTTACAGTAAATTTAGAAAGAGAATAAAATGAGCCAAGAAAGAGTTGATAACTTATTCGCTAGTGAAAGTTGGAGTGCAGTTTATACTGCCTATAGTAACATTAGTCTTAAAGCATATGATTTTGACACGATACGAGAAGCATTACTTGCGTATGTACAGCAAACATATCCAGATAAATTTAATGATTTTATTGCAAGTTCTGAATTTATCGCAATCTTAGATTTGGTTGCGTATTTAGGACATTCATTATCGTTCAGATTGGACATGAATACTCGTGAAAATTTCTTAGATACTGCGGAGCGCCGTGAATCAATTCTTCGTATGGCAAAGAACCTGGGCTATATTAAGACACGCCCTATCAACGCACGTGGTTATATGAAAATTACTAGTGTTACTACTAATCAAGATGTAACAGATAACGAGGGCAATTCTTTAGCAAATACTACAGTAAATTGGAATGATGCAAATAATGCTGACTGGTATGAAAATTTTATAACGATATTAGACTCATCGTTTTCTAACAATTCTAAAGTACAAGACCCAACGGCAACTCTAAATTTTCTAGGCATCGAAAATAATATATATGAAATCAATGAAAACCCTCTAACTAAACGTTTTAATTATCCTTTTACAGCGGAAATTGCTGGCAGTAGTAGAAAATTTGAAACTACTAAAGTAGAAATATCAGATGATATTATTGGTGAAGCAGAACCCAACGTTTCTAAAAAATTCACAATTATTAATCGCAATGATAACCTAGGGCCAGCAAGTGATAGAACTGGATTTTTTGTATATGCAAAAGCCGGCGAAATGAATTTTAGTGATTATACATATGATTTAAAATTATCTAACAGAACCCAAAATATTGATGTTATTGATATATCAAATACAGATGTTTGGATTCAACGTACTGATAGTAACAGAAATTATATATCATCTGTAACAACAGTCGATAATGATAGCAGAGAAACTGCTATATACAATTCATTGAGAACTGGTAGTGGTGATTTGGCAAGTGTAACTACTAATATTGACAATAGTATCGCAATTAATTTCCCCGATGGTATTTTTGGTAATGCAGCATATGGTAATTATCGTATTTGGTATAGACAAACATCAAATGAAAATTTCACAGTAAATGCAAACGATATCGCAGAAGTTTCAATTACAGTGCCATACATTGGTGGCGATAATCGTCCATATGACATGACATTGACAATGACAACAACTAGCGACTTTAGTGAAAATTATGCGGCTGAAACTTTCGAGAGTGTTAGACGTATTGCACCAAGAGCATATTATTCACAGGATAGAATGGTAAACGCGCAGGATTATAATATATATCCTCTTACTCTTGGTTCAAATGTTATATCAAAAATGAAAGCAGTTAATACTACATTCGCTGGTAAATCTCGTTTCTTTGAAATGGATGATGTAACTGGTAATCATAGTAATTTAAGTGCTACTGGTACTGATGGTAGTGTATTCTTAGAAGATGATATTATAACAATGAACATCAGTTTTAATCGCCAAAATGGACAGATTGATAATTTCATTAGAAATAAAATTACTGAAGTGTTGAAACATCCAAGCTTGATGAATTTATATTATTTTGAAAATATGTATAATCCAGTATCTACTATCCTAACTCCAAATTTGAATTTTACTGTGCGTAGTACAAATGCTAGTATAATTGATACCGTATCATCAACTTCATTGGGTACAGTATACATGTATCCAGGCGATCATATTTTAACTCAGGGCGCGAATGAAAAAGAATTATATTGGACAAAAATTAGAAACATTGAAAGTAGTGTCGTAGGATCAGCGGTTGATTCATATTTCATTGAAAATATTCTACCCGAAACTACAGGTAGTATTGAAAAAATAGTACGTGCGTATAGAACACGATTTGAAGCAGATGAAATAAAAAATATTAAAACTGATAAAATAGAAGACTTGTCAGTTCAGAGCTTTATTATAAAGTATGTTCCTAAAAGTAATACATCTGTTTGGGAATGGAAACTACACGATGAAGTAAACGATGTTGCATTGGTAGAAGGAAAAGATATTTATATATCATTTACATATGTGCCAGGCGTTAGAGAAAATGAAGCGGAATATGTCGCTACATTTACAGGTAAGAAAATAGTATTTGATAGTAAAAAACAAGTAAAATTCTTTTATAACAATGATAAATTAGTTGTGGATAATGAAACTAACTTAGCGGAACGTGATAAACTATTTTTGAAATATTATACTACTATTGCAAATGATTCATCTAACGGGCTAAATGAATTAATTAATATAGGTACTGCACAAGTTAGTAATGTAGTAACCCCAGGAGATAATACAGTAACATTTGATGCAGATTTTGCTGACACTGGAGCAGTAATTACACATAACTTTGTTAATAATACATCAGCATACACTGTAACAAGTACTCAACATAAACTCATATCGCCTCTGGGAGTGGAATACCCAATTTCACCTATAGCACCATCATCTGATACTGTTATTGGCGACACGCCTGATTATACTGTAAGTTATGATAAAGATGGACTAAGTGAATTATTGGTTTTAAATGATTATGATGATAATCACGCAGTTGAAGATAGTGACGAATATGTGTATTCAAGTACAGTTGTAACAATCGTCGATAGTGGAAATTTAGCAGAAGGTTTTACATATACAACTACTTATACACAGAACGATTTCGAACTTGAAGGTTTTAAAGGTAATTTAACCAATGCATATTTTGATCTCGCATCACCCAATAATTTTGCATGGGTTGATTCTTCTGAATTACCAGCTGGTAAAACAATAGACACTGCAATAGCAGGCGATACAGGTGTACAAACTGAGTTTGGTAGATCATCAGATGGAGTAAATTATGAATTTACTTTCACCGACATGACTGCTAATGGATGGTCAATCAGAAATCATAACTTGACAGGGGATGATCCGGATAATCCAGACAATGATGTATACTGGAAACAATTTGCGTTTGGTGAAATAAACTTCCCTGCAGACAATATTAATTTAAATAATTTAATATTAACCGATATTAATAATAATCAAATAAGTCTTGATGATTGTGAAGTAACCCAAAATAATGGATCTTATACAATTATTTTCTGGACAGTTGACCCTGGTATTGGTAATAATATCAATGTTAGAAGTATCGGTGGGTCTGCAGTATTTACTGATTTCTTAGTACGAGTAGAACGTAGTTTAATGCCGATAGATGCAGACAGACTACAATCATATGCTGATGTAGAATCATATGTGTATGATTCATATATCACCCCAGCAGGTTATGTTGATTACACAAAAGTTAAATTAACAAGTATGAATATTGATCGTGACCCACACGGTATGCTACAAGTATTTACTAATTTAGATAATGTAGATAATGATGAGTTAGGCGATGTATCTGAAGTAGAATTCTCTCATATTGTTTTAGAACAATATACAGACGTTGATAATATTGTATATGAACGTGTTAGTGATAGAATTGTAGCTACAAACCAAGCACAGTCTGATAGAATACCAGAAACAGCAGTAATTAGATTCTATATAGAAAGTGACGATCTTGATATTAATGAAGGTGAATGGCAAAGACGTTTCGGTTCAGGATGGGAAGAATTGCCCACTAGCCAATATACACTTGTAAACTCTCCTGCAAAGGATAAAATAATTTATGCTGGTAATCAATATAGAGTTGTTATAGGCAGAAGTTATGTCGAAGATAAATTCATGACATTCAGATGGGATCACTATGCTGACATTGATAAGAGAATTGATCCAAGTACAAGTAATATCATTGATATGTATGTACTAGGCACTGATTACGTCAGACGAGTAAATGCTTGGATAGATGGCGGTTTCTCTGATATAGTTCCATTAGCGCCAAATAACTTTGAACTAACTAAGATTATGGAAAGTATTAATCCCAAAGCAAGTATATCAGACCATATTAGTTATATACCCGTTAAGTTTAAATATCTATTTGGTTCTTTTGCTGCATCCGAAAACCAAGCAGTATTCAAAGTTGTTAAAAAAGAAGGTACATCATACAGTGATAGTGAAATAAAAACTTCGGTGGCAAATGCAGTTAATACATTCTTTGATATAGACAATTGGGATTTTGGAGAAACATTCTACTTTTCAGAATTAGCATCTTACATCCATAAATCATTGCCGAATCATATTTCTTCAGTCGTGATCACACCAAAATATCAAACAAGTGAGTTTACAAACTTGCTAAGTATTAGTAGTGAACCTACAGAAATATTCTTGAGTATAACAACATCAAAAGATGTTAAGATTATATCTAGTATAGTAGCATCAGAATTATTGGGCGAATAAAAAATGGCAAATAATAAAATTTATAATCTCTTACCGGCGCACCTGCAAAATAAAGAGTTGGAAACGATTTTTGACTCTACTCTAGAAAGAGCATTTTCTAAGGGTAGTATAGAAAAGACAAAAGCTTTTATTGGTAGAAAAGAAAAAGGGGTGTATAGTGAAACAGACTCATATATATCATTTCCTGAACATCTCTTCCAAAGAGACAATTATGGTTTCGAACCAGTGTTTTCAAACACTGCTATAGGGGACAATATATTTTATGATGATTTATTAAACTCACTGTATAATAAAGGTGCACTTACAAATGACCACAGAAGATTATTTAAATCAGACACATATACTATTAACCTACCAGTTGACATTGATAAGTTTATCAATTGGGAATTATATTATTGGGTAGACAATGGATTTACTAGTGAGTATGCATTATATGAATTTAAAGAATATGATGCGGGGTTATCAGGTTGGATTAAACAAAAGCCATATGTAATTAAAAGTAATTCACAATATCTATTGGGTGAAGTGCCTGTACCTTCATTTGGTGATAATGGTGAGTATGCTGTTGTAATAAAACAGTCAAGTATAGTTTATTGGAAAAAGGATAGTATCGAAGGATGGACACGTGTTGGGACAACTGATGCCGGTTCATCGCCGTTTACTGCAACTGATGAAAGACCCGTATCTCCTACTCTTGGCGACACGTATGTAAATACAAATGAACTGCGTATCACATTACTAAAAAATAATAAAACTTTCGTCCTCAAAGACACTATTTACGATAGATGGAATATTGATGTAAATCCCTACGCCCTAAGATTTTCAGATACATCTATTGGTTTGTTGAGTTTAATAGAATACAGAAGCAATTCACAAGACAGTACCCCAGACTGGGAACTATACGATGGTGAAGAATTTGTATTTAATTTAGGAAATAGTAATGACACACATTACATAACAATTGATAAAAATACAGATAGAACTACTAAAACAAATTGGTGGAGTGATAGAAATTCTTGGTATCATTATGAAGACATTCGTATGTATATTAATGATGATAGCAAATCTTATATTACACAAGCAAAGAGACCAATTATCGAATTCGATAAGAGTTTGGAATTAAGTGTGACTAGTAGTAATGCAGAATCTTGGGCGGTTCCAACATTTAAAATGTATGACGCTGAATTAAATTATCTTAATGATTATAATATATTTCATTATGTAGAAGATGAAGATAGTGTTATAGATAATTTCTTATCAATACGTGCATTATTAACACCAGGTGATTATGCTAGTGAGTTTACATTTAATATTGATATGCCCGACACAGCTAGTTTTAAAACCGACACAGGTTATCATAAACTTTATATTAAGTCTGAATTTGATTATAGAAATTTACGCCATGAATATGGAACTGCAACACACTTACAACTAGAGTTATTACAAGAACCCAAATCGTCCGACACGATAGATGTTTACGTGGATGGCATTAAACAAATAGGTAACTATATCTATACTTCTAATATTATTACATTCATTGAACCTGTCACAGGTTATGTTTATGTTGACTTTACTACAAAAGATAATGTTTTTGTTGATGGCGATGGTGCGTGGCAACGCATTGATCCAGCACTTGAGTATAACCCTGATAACTTATTTCATAACAATACAAACTTTACATTTTCTACAATTTATGAGCATATGCTACGACAGTTATCAACTACAGTGGGATTAACAGGAAATCCAAATGCTGTGAATAACTATCGTGCTATTGGTGATAATACAGATAAGATGCGCAATAATAAGTACGGTTCTGTTATGGTCCGTAACTCTATTGATATTAAGAATGCTTATTTTTCAATTACCCGGGACGATTACAATCCATTCGCAGCGGTTGAATATCTTTCAGTATCATATAATAATTACAAAAATAAATTAATAACAACAGTACAGGATATTCTATCTGATGCTGCAAGTGAATCAAAATCTGATGATTTTATTCTTGACGAAGCAATTGCACAGATCTCACGTATTAAGAGAGAAAATATTAGTGTATTCACTGGCAGTCGTATGATAAATTATGGTAATTTTCCAAATCATTATATAACTGCAAATGTTAATCCAGTTGTTCCTGGCGCATCAACACAATTTGTGCCCAACAGTATATCTACTGAGATTGTAGACGAAAAAAATCTATCAATATACGTTAACGGTGTACTTTCAACGGATGTTAAATTAATTAATGGTATTGAAATTTCATTTGATGACACTATAATTTCAGATGGTGATGTTATTGAAACTAGATATTACAAGTTAATTCAAGAAACATTTATTCCACCCAGTGCTACAAAACTTGGTATCTCTGCTGTTTATGAGCCTGGGTATATTATTGACCAAGAATTTAATACGCCACAAACAATGTTAATTGGCCATGATGGTTCTAGAATGTTATGTTGGGGTGATAGAACAGATTCTATTTTACTATTGTTTGAAAAATTGGTATATAATCGTATAGAAAAAAATACTAAAAACACCTCTCTTAGTAATATTAAATATGGTATGTACAGAGATAGTACAACCGAATATTCAATGAATGAGAAAAAGTTTACAATGTATCCATTCTTTAAGAAGTGGATGCTGAGAAATAATATTGATAATCTATATAATACTGATTTTGATATTGATGACTATAAGACATGGAATTATCGTGCAAGTAATGATTCTGTCCCAGGCTACTGGAGAGGTATATTCCAATATGCTTATGGCACAGAGACACCTCTATTAGAACCCTGGGTAACTGTTGGATATAGTGTTATACCTGAGGGTTTTGAAACTAATCCAGTTCGTTATAATGACATAGAATTTTGGAATAATTTAAAAACAACATATTCTACAACGTGGCCAATTCCAGTGGACAGTTCTGGTAATTTAAAAAATATCAATGAATTATTCTTTAATTCTCAATTAACAACTGCGGATTATGCGCTAATGTATCAAGATTGGGAATTTGGTGATGGCTCGCCTATTGAGCAAGCATGGAGACGCAGTAGCGAATATCCTTTTATTGAGTTTTTATTATCAATGATAACTAAGCCATTTGAGATTATTGATGTATATTCAAGTGAATTAAATGACATTATTAAAATATATCACAAGGTAGAAGGCATTGATACCGATACAATTACAAATGAACAAAATGGTTATGAATTTAAACTGGGATCAAAGTTAGGCGGCTTTGTTAATAACTTTAAATTAAGTAGTGAGAATTCAACATTGTCTAATTCTAGGTATACTGAAATACCAAGAGATAATTATGATTTATTCATACATAGCGGTGAACCAAATCGTAGTGAAAGTTTTAGTGCTATTGTAATAGAAAAAGTTTCACTGGATGTATCGTATCCAAACTATAGTTTGTCAGATATCGCATCCTATAGCCAAGGTGATGTTGTATATAATACATCTGACAATAGATATTACAAACGAAAAATACTACAACCAACAGATAAAGAAATATCTGCTGTGATTAATTTTGATTACAATGGGTGGACATTAGTATCACAGCCCAAAGTTAAAAATTATGGATATAGAATTAATGGGTATGATGAATTTAATCCTCAATTTTACAGTATGAATTGGGATAAAACGTCACCATCAAAATCTTGGAGCACATTGGGCGACAAAGCAGTTATCAATGATTGGCAAGCAGGTTCATTTTACACGCTAGATTCTTATACAGTTTATGATGGTGTACCATATATATCTCTAGTAGACCATACCGGTTCGGCTTCATTCAACGATGATCTAAATGATTATTGGAAACGTTTAGTATCTTGGCCTAGAGTTAACCAGGTAACTGCAAATGGTTATAATGAAACATTACCCGATCAAATTCGTACTCATAATTATGGTGATGTATTATATTCACTAGATGACATTGCACAACTATTAATCGGCTATCAAGATTATTTAAACGCAGTGGGTTGGAGTTTCACTGATATAAATGAATTGGGCGAAAATGTAGATTTTGAAAATTTATTAATTAAATTCCTTGATTGGAGTGCAGAAAATCATGATGTGGGTGAATTTATCACTTTAACTCCAATCTTATTATCTGGCCGTTTCTCTGCACCGTATGGTGTTGCAAGTGTACAGCGTGAAACAAATAAAAATTTCTATAGAGTACTTGATAGTGCTGGTAGACAAATACCCAATACTGCAATAACATTCTATTCAGATGGGGATGCAATAGTATGGGAATCTACCATTCCAGTTTATGGAATGAAAATTGATATCATTGATATTGAACATGCGTATGTTGTTGACAGAGTTGATAATTATGGAGATGTAATATATAATCCCATCGCACATAATAGAAATTTGCGCATGATTGTTGATTGTAATAGAACTAGTGACTGGGATGGTACTTTAAGTGCCGACGGTTATATAATTTATCAAAATACATTGATACCAAACTTTGAAACCATGGTAGCCGATACTAAGTTCCATAGAGACACTATTGTAGATCAAAGTTTATCAAACGTTAACCTTATTAAGGCTAGTCATATAGGATTTACACCACGTTCATATCTGACAAATCATATGATTGAACGTGAGTCACAGTTAGAATTTTATAAAGGCTTTATTAGTAATAAAGGAACAACTACCAGTTTAAATAACATTGTTAACAATAATTCTAATTTCAGTGACGTTAGTTCAAATGATGTATGGGCATTTAAATTAGGAACGTATGGAAACTTAAATAGAGATTTGTCAGTTAGTAAAGATATTAATACTAAATTAATATATAGTGATCCATACTCTATTACATATGATAACCAAAATTTATTTGAATATAAAACAACTAGAAGAACTACACCCATAAAAACTACAGGGTATGTAGACAGTAAAGATGTAAATTATATTGTTAGAAACTCAACGATATTAGAAACAACCGTAAGCGAAAATTATTATGAAGGTGACTTGGCTTGGATTCAATTCGATAATCTCAGAGATTGGGATGTAAGAAAACTTAGTGAAATATCTGAAATATCTTACGTTGGCGAAACAGGGGATTCACAATTATACATTGTTCTTACATCTGAGATCGACACAATAGAATCTGTTTATTTGCGAATAATAAATGATGAAATTGATCCAGTATTAAACGGATATTATAACTTGGTAGAAGATGGAACAGAATTATTAAACAGTTCAACTGTTTACAAGTATCTGGTATTTGATACTGACTTCGAACCAGTCACAGTAGAAATTGACACATCTTCTCAGAATAGTATATATGTGCCAACGAGTGAAAATGCTGGCGTTGAAGCAATTAGTTTAAACTCAAATGCACAGATTATTGAAGGTGAAGTTTTAGTAATCGACGGTAATAGTTATACATATATAGAAGATACATCAAATACGACTTCTGGTATATCAATTGGTGGCACAACTGCAACATCTAATCCAATTGTATTATCTGGGGAACAAATATCCATGGTTGTTTACGACCAAAATAATGTTATAAAAAATACAAACACAATAATAACATTTTCTGGAAATAATTTAATTGCAACCAACAGTGTCACATCAACCGCCGGCGATAGTGTTACTATTAATGATGTTACACTTGTCGTGGAAGCAATAGATAATGGTGATATTGAAGCAACCTCAACTCTCACTGAATCAGATAATATCATTGCTGGTTCTGAATTGAGTGTACAAGTAGGCTCTGCAGCATCATCAAGTTATTCAATACAGGATATTATAATAGTTGGTACTGTAGTATCACCGACTTTTGATGAGACTAAATCTATTCAAATTAATGGACAAACAATAGCCTTTACTTATAGTGGTTCTACGATAACATTAACTGATATAGTAGACACTATCAATGCATCGAATGTAGATGTAAGTGCACAAGATGTTGGCGGTGTATTAGTTATAACTTCATCTGCGCCACTAATTGCAATTCAAGGACAAACAGCAATAGATTTGGGCTTGAGTACTACTTCATTATATACAGAATCTAAGTTGGGTAATTTGGCCGAACAGATAAATCTACAGGATGATGTTACTGCTAGTATAGTGGCTAATAAATTGGTTATATCCACATTGTTACCTACTATGACCCTTGGTGGTAGTGGATTTAGTTTATTTGGCTTTCCTAGCACTACATATCAATCAGAATTAGATCCTACTGCTGCAAGTATCGCACAACAAATAAATGATTTAGTTATACCGAATGTTAGTGCAACGGTTGCAAATGGCAAACTAAAAATATCATATGCCGGTACTGATTTAGTAGTATCCGATCCTTTAAGTACGGGATCCATGACACGCTTGGGCTTCGATTCTGATACAAAAACTTCCAACATGTTAGATACTATCATTGATGATATAAATTCAATACTATCACTTGAAACTAGTCTAGTGGCTAGTGTATCGTTTGTTGATAAATTATTAATATCAGGTGATGAATTTAAGGTAATTATTAATAATGTAAATGGTAATCCGCTTGATGATTTGGGAATATCAGAAGGCGAATATTTAACTGCTGGTTTAGCAAATTCATCATTGCTTACATTTAGAGATATAATTAATCAACAATCATCTACGTTAACAGCAAGTATATCATCTGATGGACGTTTTATTATTACAAGTCCTGCATTAGCATTATCTTTTTCTGGCACAAGTCAATTGTTGTTAGACAAGATAGGTTTTTATCTAGAATATACAAGTGTTACGAGTAACTCAAATTTCAAAGTTATGAGATGGAAATCAGTTAGATTTACTCCAGGGTATAACGGCGCAACTTTTGATGAATTCTATAATAATCTGGGATTAAATTCTCAAAGTAAAATATGGGTGGATACATATCCTGGAATTAATGGTTGGGCAGTGCTGAATAGAACAGCAGTGGGCAATATTGAGATTGTTAATAGAAAAGCAAAAGAGGTAGATGTCAGTAATGTTAAACGAGTTATTACAACCGATGGCGACGAACATAAAATTTATACACTGTATGACCCGCTTAACTTAAAATTACCTGGAAAAATTATGAAAGATATTAACTATGTAGATTGGAATGATCCTGCTAAGTATGATGAATATCTGAGTAATGATCTATGGTTGAGCGAACATTTGGGCGAAATTTGGTGGGATACCACTGGTACACGTTTTTACAGATACAATGATTATGGTGATGCTAACGGTAATATTTCAGTTGCATATGCAATGCGTAACTGGGGAAAAATTGTTGACGGCTCAGTGGTTGATATCAAGCAATGGGTTAAGAATGATAGACTTCCTGCAGGTATTACTTGGTTTAACCAACAAAAGGAATGGGACCCAGTAAAGAATAAAGAAGTAACAACATTTTATTATTGGACTTCTGTTGGTACATTACCGCGATATGAAAAAGAGTACAGCACAGACGAAATTAAGATGATTATTGAGACTGGTCAAATTGAAAATAAATTTATACCAATTGACAATAATACTATAATTATCAATAATAATTCACGTACAACTAATGACATAATAACAGTGACAACTGAATATAGCATGGCATCTAACAATCAAGATAGTCATAATGACTGGGAACTTCTATCACGTGAATCTACAAAGCCTATAATCTCTGAATATTTAAACGATTTCAAAAATAGTATTGCAGATTCTAAGATTGAAAATTTAAAACAAATCGTAATTGATTATCCTGATTTAGACAATGATGGTGCATTACTAGTAATTGATTTCTTACTTGACTTGGTTCCAAATGATCTTGCAATTTCAGTTAATAATGAGTTCTTAGAACTTACAAACTTTAGTTTAAACGGTACCGAATTAAGAATTAACAACACTTTTAATATTATAGTAGGTGATGTTATTAGAGTTTATCATATGGGCACAATCTCTAATTCTTGGTATAAAAATTTGACAAATGCCAGAAATAATTTTGCATCTATTGTCAACACACGGTTGAACACTGAGTTACTAGAAAGTGAATATCCCTTCTATGGGGATTACATTAAATTAAACCACTACATTTTCAATTCAATTGATTGGTATAAACATCCGGATTTCAAAGAAATAACTCAATTTGAATATCTAAGTAATACCAGAGATATTGATATGATTAGTATGTTTAATTCTGGTATACGTTCTTTTGGAGTAATAAACCCTGAGTATGAAGAAGTTTACTTTGGTTATGGATCACCTGAAGAAATTACTATGGTTAACAAGATTAATGGCGCGCTTAATATAGATTTTAATAATATTGTATTACCCGGCCAGACTGGAAATTCTGATGAGATTCAAGCATATTACATAAATGTTATAAATGTACAAGTACACGAATTTATTAATATGTTGTTTTCTTACTCAGAAAACAAAGTCATCAAAGACTTATTTTTTGATATGTTATCATATATGTATACTGAAAAAGAACATCCTGAGTGGTTGTTCAAGACAAGTTATATTGACTTAATATTAATGAACAAACCATTAAGACAATATGCAATATATCAGCATGATACATTTACTGATACTATTGAATATGTTATGGAAGCAAAACCATATCATGTTAAACTTAGAAACACTGATAGAATTTATCCTTTGAGTGAAACTGTTACTGCTGACATAGACTCTTCGCAACATATGAATTTAAAAATTGATTTGGGTGGAGATTATAGTAGATACGATTATAATACATATGATGGTGGTATTGCACCAGATGATGAACATCCAAATATAGCAGATGGCAGATACGAGCAAGGCGCATTATTACGTCATCCATACGAAGTTACTGCTGACAAAGGCGGTATTGATACTGGATTAGTAGATAGTAGAGTGCTAGAGTCTGCAATCGTAAGAGTGGATGAATATGATTCAAGTGTTGTCGGCGGTATCGGTTCTGCGGTAGTTGACAAGCGTTCATTTATAGTGTATGATAGACTTGGGCGCGGTCACTTTATGCATAGTGTTGACACTGATACAGTTGTTGCAGTAACAAATGAACACGGTTATAGAAATATTGAGATTGCAGATGAAACAAAGTTTAGATATGCAAGTGCAAATACTGTATATCTAATCATAGTTGAAAATACCGATAAAAAACTAGAGTTTATGCATTATAATAAAAAAGATGGAAGTGTATTACAAATCAATGAACGTGGATTATTTAACGGTACATGTTTAGATATTCAGGTTGGTGATACGGTACATATAGTATCAACTATTGAAACAATACAGTTTATGGCAGAACAAGCAGATAAACACAAAATATAATACTGATATAACCAAAATGATAAATACTTTAAGTTCTGATATAATAAAGAAGAGAGACCGAAATGTTTAATGATGATGTGACATCCCAGATAGTTGGCAAAGTTAAAATATATGATAAAGATACTGGAAAGGTACTCTTAGAAAAAAAGAACGCCATTCATCCAGGTAATATGGCTTATGTTCTTGCTAGTGCACTAGCAGGCAAACCCACTAGTGTTAACTCTGCTGGTGCCCCTCCTATTGTAAATTGGATGGCATTTGGTAATGGTGGTAGTAACTCTACTACTACATTAGAATATCGTGCACCTAGAGTTTTTGGAAATTATGATCAACTTCCTATAACTGCAAGTAATTCGACGCTATATTCAAAAACATATGAACAAGAGACTGTTAATACAGTTTACTATGCTGGTGAAGAGATGGACAGCAATGAATCAGTCCCTGCAAACACTGCTAAGATTATATGTTCGGTTGAAGTAGATCATACTGCATATGAAAACGCTGTTAAGACAGTTGATCCCAGTTTGAGTTTACCTGAAAGCGATAGTTCACCAGATATGCTAAGTGTGAATGCTTTTACAATTGATGAAATAGGTCTTATGGCTGGGGTGACTAGTAATGGTGAGATGGAAGAATCAAAAACAATAATGTTGACTCATGTTACATTTCATCCTGTTTTATTATCTGCAAATAGAACAATTATTATCGACTATACCATAACAATTCAAGTAAATTAAGGAGTGGTGAATGTCCCCGCAAAGTTATCCTATAAGTAGCCAATTCACATCTGATGATTTCAATTTATTAGCAAATGACATTAATGAAATTATTGGTATTGGTGCTGGTGATGCTGGCTATGGTCAAAATCAACTTTTTATTAATCATGTAAATAACGGCCAGCGGATAATGAAAAAAAACTGGATGGAACTTTTTTATGCAATGACTTTTGCTGCATCACATCAAGGAACAACTCTTACTGTCCCTAGTAATTTATTTGACGGTGATTTTAATACACTAGATGAAATAATTTATCACATCGATGCTATTCGCACAGACATAACAAGCATTAGGGAAAATAAACTAAATTTTAATATTGGTAAAATGTCACTACAAAATAATGTAACAAGTGTACAGCAGACATATGTGGATATTATAGAATCGGTGGATCAAGATGAATTATGGGAAACCATCAATATTGGTAAGAATATAATATTTAAAACTACATTTGCTGGCAGTGATGCAATAAGATGGCATTTCAATTCAGGCGGTGATATTAGAATTTCTACAGAATTGGCAATTGATAGTGCACCATTATATATTCCTAGTATTGCTTGGAATGAACTGTTTAATTCGATCGGTGTTATAATTATTAAACATTCTGAAACAGTTTCATCTAATCAGATTGGAACGCCAGGCATTGGATTTACAGGATTAACTTCTGAATGGCAACAGATTTATACACGAATTTATTCAGAATTAGAAAATCCAAGTTTCTTTGGAAATTCATTAACGGTATATGCAAAACTTTCAGGTGATGATAGTATAGAAATTGATGTTACATTAACTAATTGTGATACATCCTACGACGAACACTCTGATTATTATTGCGGTGTTGGAGTAACAGGATCAGATCCTATAGGCACTACCAACGGACCGTATGTTATTGGCGATTTATCTATTGGATTAGCACAGCAACGTGCAGATGATGCTCACCACAGTGGCTTGGGTGTTGTAACAGAAATGCCAATCTATAGTGTAGTATCAGACATTTCAGAGATCAATAGTTAATTATTTTAAATTTATCTTGACATTTTAAACTTATTATGATATTATATATAATATCAATATAATGGAATTACGGCAATGGAAGATTTAAAAGATATACTATCTTACAGAAATACAATGCGCACCTTCAGTCTTAATAAAAAGGTTATGCAAGATAAAGCATCAAGCGCACTAATACATCATGAAAATGGCGGATCGTTTGATATAACTCAAGAACTTATTGGGTTCTTGAATTATGCTGTACAACAAAATAAGACAACAATTGTTATTCTTGATAGAAATAATTTGCCGATTAAGATAAATGACATTCCTAAATTATTAGAAACTATATCTAACAAATACTTTGAAGTTGTAAATGATTTTTATATTCAATATGAGCAATTACGTAGTTCTTCCAAAATTGAAATAGCATTAGAAATATAATGAATGGTATAATAATATTTTCTCATAATAATGAGTATATTGATTACATTAAGATAGCATGCGCGAGTGCAGGCTATGTCAGAAGAAACTTGTCTGGATTTGATGAAATATGCTTAGTTACCGATGTTGAATCATTGTCAGGCAATGAAGAATTGGTCAATGCATATTTTGATAGAGTTATAACCATACCAGTTCCCGCTGATTCTACTATGCGTACCTACTATGATACACATAGGGACAAACGCGCCGCCAAATTCATCAATACTAACCGAGGCAATGTATATGACTTATCACCATATTATGAAACTCTAGTAATTGATTGTGATTATTTTGTCATGACAAATGAATTGGACCGTGTGTGGGGCAGTAAAAATGATTTTATGATTACTAAAAACTACTCTGATATTTGCAATAATAAACTATCTAATGTAACTAAAATATCCAACACTAGTATTGATATGTATTGGGCAACATTACTTTATTTTAAAAAGAGTGAATTCACTTCTATGCTATTCAGTATGGTAGATATTATAAAAAATAATTGGCAATGGTATTATATTAGATATTTGTGTAATACAAAACTGTATCGCAATGACCATACGTTTTCGATTGCACTTCATATTATCACAAATGGGAATGAGGATATCGTTCCAAGATTGCCCATACATTGCCTAATGAATAGTTTTGACACTGACAGAATATTTAGAATTGATAGTCCTACTAATATTTTAATGCTGACTACGATGAATAAAAAATATACTAGTATGGTTAGGCTTCAAAATACTGATTTGCATATTATGAACAAGAGTAGTATTGTAAAAAATATAGATAAATTCTTTGAATACGGAGTTAGTCTATGAGTAGAGGTTATATTATAATTGCTCAAAATTCAGACGTTGACCATCTGCGATTGGCATATGCATTGGCACTTAGTATAAAACTGACACAGCAAGAAAATTCAGTTTGCCTATGTGTTGATGGTAGGACCAGCGATAAATTAGAACAAAAGCATGCGGATATATTCGACTACATCATTGATATACCCTGGACCGATAATGCTGTATCTTCGAAATGGAAAATAGAAAATAAATGGAAGTACGTTCATATGTCGCCATTCGATCAAACTATTATACTTGATTCGGATCAGTTATTTACGGCATCAGTTGACCATTGGTGGGACATTCTAGATGATTATGATGTATGTTTGTGTTCTAATGCTAGAACATTTAGAGATAAACCAGTAACAAGTGATTACTATCGTAAAAAGTTTACAAATTGTGAACTACCTGACATATATAGTAATTTCACCTACTTTAATAAATCTAAAAAATCATTTCAATATTTTAGATTAGTACAAGATATTATGGAAAATTGGGATTATTATTATTCTGTATTTTTGAAAGATGAAGGACAAGATTGGATAAGTGCTGATGTTGCATTCTCTCTTGCTGCAAAGTTGTTCCCATTAAATAGTTCTATTGCCACTAACACTGTTGTTCCTCAATTTATACATATGAAAAGCCATATACAGGATATACCAAATAAAAGTATATCATCTACTTGGAATAAAACACTACCAAGTTATGTAACAGATGATTTAAAAATTTTTGTTAATAACCAAGAAATATTATTACCATTCCATTATACTGAAAAGGATTGGCTTACAGATACGATTATTGAAAAATATGAGGATGTATTATGTTTGAGTGTATAAAAACTTTAACGGATTCGGATGATTACAAAATAGTTTATTTTGGTGACAATGGTGAAATTAAATCATTCGAAAACGCTATACTAAAAGATAGCAATACTACATATGCACACTTCAAAATTTCTGATATTAGTATGTTATTAGATGGCACACAGAAAATTGATGATTTTCATGTCATTTACAAAAAAGATACTCTAAGTTACTATATTGTTAAAAAAGATAAAAAACGCGGTATATCTATAAAAAATAATATACAAAAATTAGAACTACGCGATAACCCAACAATCGTTATTGATATTATAGATAGTGGATTTTCATTTCAATTAACTAAAAATATATTAGTAGAAACTACATTGCTTGCTAAGTTAAATCAAAATTTCTATATTACGTTATTAGACGAACCAGATTTTATAATTGATATTGTGAATTTAAATTATGAAAAGTTAATTTTTGGTGAAAAATATACAATTAACTACATACATAAATATAATGATATAAGTATGTATATAACTGAAGAAATATTAGAAACTTATTCAATAGAGGATAAAAGAGTAACATGACTGCCATTATTATAAAAGACTTGGATGTATTTTATCTTAGTTATGATGAGCCAAATAAAGAAGAGCATTATGCTGATTTATTAGAAAAATATCCACATGCAAAACGAATTGATGGGGTCAAGGGATTTGACAATGCTCACAAAGCATGTGCCCGTGCAAGTAAATCAGACAGGTTTATAACTATTGATGGTGATAACATAGTTGACAAAAAGTTTTTCGACCTTGTATTAAATTTTCCTACTAATGTTGATTTAAGCAAAAGTGTAATATCTTGGGGAGCAAAGAATTTAACAAATGGTTTAGTATATGGTAACGGTGGCATTAAATGTTGGCCTGTACAACTTGTATTAGATATGAAGACACATGAAAATGCAGATAATGAAACGAAAAAACTTGACTTCTGTTGGGATTTAGATTATAAACAGATGAATAACACCTATTCAATGATATTCAATAGTGGATCGCCATTCCAAGCGTTCCGCAGCGGCTTTCGTGAAGGTGTTAAGATGTCATTAGATGAAGGCAAAATCATCGAACCGTCTAAATTTAAAACTAAAGTATGGCCAAAGAATTATCACCGATTGCTTACTTGGTGTAATGTTGGCGCAGATATAGAAAATGGTTTATGGGCAATATATGGAGCGAGATTGGGCTGTTACCGTGTAAACTTTGATGAAACCTTTATCACTGAAAGTATTAGTGATTATGATTGGTTCAAGTCTTATTTCAATGATGAAGTATATCCAAAGTTTTTGTCTGATAATTCTGAAGTTGACACTGACTTACTATATGATGCATCATTAGATGTAGGTGATAAATTGGTAGAAATGTTGGGAATGGAACTATGCGATCCAACTGTAGAAATGTCAAACTTTTTTAAATTGGTTTACATAAATCCTAAAAGAGTACCAAATCCATTAGCAACGGAAAAATCAACCGGTTGGAGCGGACACTAAATGTCAAATTACGATGATGATGCTAGGGATGCACGCCAAAAACTAAATTCTATATCACCGTCTATGTGTATGGCAAAGTGGCTTCAAGTTAGTTTACATTTACCACAAGGACGTACACATAGCTGTTACCATCCGCCCACACATCCTATTCCACTAAGTCAACTTAAAGCAAATCCAAATGCGCTACATAATACAAAGTTTAAGATGTTAGAGCGCAAGCAGATGCTAGAAGGCAAACGTCCTTCAGGCTGCCAGTATTGCTGGAATGTAGAAGACGCGCCCAATGCTCCCAAAGAAGGTAGACTGAGTGACAGACATTATCGTTCAAGTGAATGGTGGGTTAAAGAAGCATGGGACGAAGTAGTTACACAACCATGGGACCACGATATTAAGCCACGTTATGTTGAAGTAAACTTCAATCAAGCGTGTAACTTAAAGTGTTCTTATTGTTCTCCGCATCTTAGTTCAGCATGGGAAGATGATATTAAGAAGCATGGTGGCTTCCGCTTCTCAAATGGCACCGGACATAATGATATTGATTACTTACGTAAGACTGGCATGATGCCACTTGAAGTTGCACGTAAAGATAATCCATATATCGAAGCATTTTGGAAGTGGTTTCCAGAAACATATAAAGACTTGAAAGTATTTCGTATGACAGGTGGTGAACCTCTCATGGATAAGAACACTTTCAAAGTATTAGATTACGTCAATGAAAATCCAAATGCATTCTTAGACTTGAGTATTACGTCTAACATGGCTCCGCCACAACCTGCATTGATGGATAAATTCATTGAAAAGATTAAGAAGTTAGAAGAAGTCCGTGTTTGGGAAGATCCAGAACGTTTCAATCCTGATAGCGGCAATCATTGGTATGTTGCACCAGCATGTAAACATTTTAGTTTATATGTAAGTGTAGACAGTGTTGGGAAACAGGCTGAATATCTACGTGATGGTCTTGATTTTGATACGATGTATGAAAATTGCCGTCGAGTATTATCTGAAACAGATGGTACAGAGATTTCATTTATTAACACTTTTACTCTCCTAAGTATACCGAATTTACGTGGGTTCTTAGATATGATTCTAAAACTACGTGAAGAGTTTGGCTATGAGAATCAAGAAGACAAAGTTATTCAGCCTCCCGACCGAAATGGATTTAAGCATCCAGAATTTGTTCGTAAAAAACGTCAACGTATTTGGTTTGATATTCCTTACTTACGCTATCCAGACTGGATGACCATTCAGTTAGCAGATCCCATCATGTTAGATACTATTCAACAGAACATTGATTATATGAAAGCTAACGTATTAGAGAACGACTTGTATGGTCGTAAGTACACTGGGTTTAAGAACTATGAAGTCCTAAAACTTGAGCGTGATTTAGCTTGGGCAAAAGAAGGACTAAATATGAGTGACGCAGAATTAAGTGATAAGTTAATTCGGTTCTACGAATACTTTACACAGTACGATAAGCGTAGGGGACTAAATTTCTTAGAAACATTCCCCGAAATGACAGACTTCTGGAATGAAGCTAAAGAAGAATACGAGGTAAAATATGGGGCGTAAACACTGGGAAGGCGAAACCCTTCATCAATACAAAGAGCGTATGATCGACAGCAAGAGTGAAAGCTACTGTGCTGCTAAATGGTATAACGCTACTATTTGGTTAGGTCACGGACAGACAGCAAGTTGTCACCACCCGCCCGGGCACTGGATTCCACTTGAAGAATTAAAAGATAACCCAACTGCAATTCACAATACAAAGCATAAGAAACTTATGCGTAAGCAAATGCAAGAAGGTAAGCGCCCAGCAGAATGTGAATACTGTTGGAAAGTTGAAGACATGGGTAAAGACCATATCTCTGACCGTGTATTCAAAACTGAAATCTTCAAAGATGAAGATATTGATGCAAGTATGGAAATGCCATGGGATCAAAATGCGCTTCTACGCACACTTGAAATCTCATTCGATAGAGCATGTAATCTAAAATGTACTTATTGTAACCCAGCATTTTCAACTGCATGGGTCAAAGACATCAACGATTATGGTGCATATCAAAACATTCAGTCTGATGGTCGTGGTCACTTTGTTGACACTGCACCATGGGCAGAACCTGCCGCAAGAAAAGCAGAAGACAACCCGTTCATTAAAGCGTTTCACCAATGGTGGGAAAGTGATCTTGCAGACAACTTAGAAGAAATCCGTATCACTGGCGGTGAACCTATCATGCATACTGGTACATGGAAGTTGTTTGATTGGTTTGAACAAAATCCACATCGCGGTCGCAACATGAGATTTGCTATCAATAGTAATCTCTCTCCACAGACACCCAAAGTGTTGGACAAATTGATCGAGAAATCATGGCATGTTCCCAACTTTGAAATCTATACATCTATGGAAGCATCAAAGAAACAAGCTGAATATATTCGTGATGGACTTGATTATGACTTGTGGATGAATAGTATACACCGTGTTCTTAAAGAATCTAATGTACAGAAGTTGCACATGATGATGACAATCAATTCATTGTGCTTAACAACAATTACAGATTTTATGGATGAGATGCTTGAACTACGTAAAGAATATGGAAAACGTGCGCCAACAATGACGCTAAACATTTTACGTTTCCCATCATTTCAAAGTGCGGCAATTCTTCCTGTGAATATCAAAACATTCTATAAAGACAAACTAGAAGCATGGTTCTTTTTAAATCAACAAGCATTGACTGATGGCGAACGCGCAAGTATTCAACGTCTAATTGATTATCTTGATATTGTTAAGACTCCACATAAGAATACCTCCGAGCAAGATAAACTATATCATGACTTTAAAGCGTTCTTTCAACAGTTCGATGTACGCAGAGGTCATAACTTTGTCGAAACATTCCCTGGTCCAATAGCAGATTGGTATCAAACACTTGAAGCGGAAGTCCCAACAGAAGAACAAATTAAGACTAAAACGTTTGTTCTTAGTGTTGCGGATCGTGCCGGGGACCCTGCAACGACTGAAACATATGATGGCGGCGACGATGAACATGAGAAAGCTGTTGGTGGTTGGGATACAGAGAATGACGCACTAGGTGGTGTTGTGGTAGATGACTAGAAAGTTTTGTCCATTAGTAACTAACAATATTGAACTTACGACACAAGGAGAAATGACTCCATGTTGTATTAGTTCAAAGCGTTTTTCTATTGATGGCAAAAAAGCAAACGCATATACAAATACTATTACAGAAGTTATCAATTCATCAGATAGGAAAGAATGGATTGATAGCTTCGATTCACATTTCGAAAAAGATTGTACTCAGTGCTATGAAGTAGAAAAGTCTGGCGGCGAAAGTAAACGTACCAGAGAGATAAAACTTTGGAAAGATAATCTTGGTTTTGAACAAGACATGCTACAATCAATCGATTTAAAAATGGGGAACACATGTAACTTAGCATGTGCAATTTGTGGTTCGCATTCTAGTAGTAAATGGGGAAGTATAGATAAACAATTTGGTATTAAGTATACGCCTGCACCTAAATGGCAAGACACAGATGAATTCTGGGAAGAACTTAATCTACATGCTAATAACTTGAAAAGAGTTGAATTAGCAGGTGGGGAACCGTTCATGATTAAGAAGCAAAAGATTCTGATTGAGTTTCTTGTTGGACGTGACTTAGCAAAGAATATCGAAATCACATGGTTTACTAACTGTACTATATGGCCAGAAGAACTTGTTAAATATTTCAAAGAGTTTAAACTTGTTCGTATTATGCTTAGCCTAGATAATACACATGAGAAGTTTGAGTTTCAGAGATATCCAGGTAAATGGGAAGAAACATATGAAGTGTTTAAGAAATTTATTTCTATTAGAGATGAAGGCTTATGTCAAGTAGAAATATCGCATAGTGTATCCGCACTAAATATATTTGACTTGCCGGACTTTCATGTTTGGTGCAGTGAACATAATGTTAAAGTATTCAATAATATTGTCACACACCCATTTAATTCTATTGACTTACCAGAAGAATTTAAACAACGTGTCAGACTTAAATTTGAAAATCACAAATTAGATGATTGTCAGATTAACCCAATTGTTGGTAGTGATAATTGGTTGATTAGAATAATGAACGGCACTGGAGATATATCTAACCTTCGTAGTAAATTAGATTATTCAAGACGAACAAGACCGGGACTATTTGAAGTAGCATTCCCAGAATTAGTAGAGTATATTGATGAACAAAGATGATATAAAAGACAGTAAAGTATTCTGTATGGCACCTTGGGTACATGTACATGCTTGGGCAGGTGGTGAAGTGTATCCATGTTGTTTAAGTAATGTTGAAAAAGAACATCAATTTGGTAATTTAAATGATACTCCACTCAGAGATATTCTTAATACAGATAAAGCAAAACAACTACGTAAGAACATGCTTAACGGAGAACGTAGTGAAGCGTGTACACGATGCTACGAACAAGAAGAATACGGTTTCAAATCTTTACGACAAAGCATGAATAAAGAAAACGGTCATCATTATGATTTAGTGGAAAATACCTCAGAGGATGGCACTTTAAACGAGCTACGAATTACATATTGGGATATTCGTTTCAGTAACAATTGTAATATGAAGTGTAGAAGTTGCGGTCCTGATTTTAGTACAATGTGGTTTGATGATAGTGTTAAACTATTAGGTGATACGTTTGCGATACACAATCAAAAAGTAAAAAAAGTTAGAAGTAATTTTGATTCATTGATGGATGAAACTAGACCGCAAATTAAAAATTTAGAACGTATTTACTTTGCAGGTGGTGAACCTCTTATTATGCCAGAGCATTGGGCTTTCATCGATGAAGTAATTGCACAGGGAAATCTTAATGCTCATATCTTTTATCAGACAAATTTAAGTCAACTTACATACAAGAAACGCAGTGCAATTGATATTTGGAATAAACTAGAACGTGTTAAGATTATGGCATCTATTGATGCATATGGTCCACGTGCAGAATACGTAAGAGCAGGACAACCGTGGGACAAGATTGAAGAGAACATTCGTCTTATCAGACGCGAATGTCCGAACGTAGAAATATTTGATAGCTGTACTGTCGGTATCATGAATATTGACCATGTTGTAGACTTGCATAAGTATTTGTATGAGAATGAACTTATAGACATTAATAAGTTTGGACTTAACCCATTGTTTCATCCAGAATATTATCGGGTAGAAATTGCTCCTCCTGAAGTGATGAATAACGCAAAAAAGAAACTAGATGAACATATTAACTATTTACAAACTCAGAATAATGATGTATCATATACACTACCGCAGTTTATAAGTTATAGAAAAATGCTTGATAATCCAAGTATGCATGAAGAATGGTGGCCACAGTATTCTAAGATTACAAGAAAGTTAGATACCATTAGAAATCAAAGAGTTGAAGATTACTTACCAGAGTTAGCGAGTTACGTACATGACTAAAAGAATTATACCCATCTGGAAAGACGATGCGAGTTGCGCAGAAGAAAGTGAAAACAAAACTTTCTGCATGGCACCATGGTCACATACTTATATCTCTCCACAGGGTGAACGTAGAATGTGTTGTGCATCACGTGAAGAGCATTCTTTTCAGAAACAATATATTGATGCATCAAACGATTCAAAATATGGTAAAGTAACTGATTCTAAAACTGATGCTGATGATTTCAATCCGATGACATTAGAAGAGCATTGGAACTCCCCATACATGCGTGACATTCGCAAGAAGCTAATGGCGGGTGAACGTATCCCACAATGTGATGTATGTAATGATGACACTCTATCTCTAAGTTCGTATCGCAAGTGGTTCACTGGTGTTCTGTTTAAAGATAAAATTCAGGAAGCATTTGACAAAACAGATGATGATGGGTATACAACTATGCCTACAATCTCATTTGATTATCGCTATAGCAATCTATGCAACTTTAAATGTCGTATGTGCGGTGAGCAATTATCAAGTGCATGGGAAGCTGAAAAGAAAAAGCATGATATGTGGTCGATTGAACATCAGCCTTTTATGCAACCAACAGTTAAACAAAAGATGCAAAAGTTTCAGAAAGATGTTGCTGAACCTGAATTCAAGAAAGCTATCTCTGATGGCGTAGTAGAAGAAATCTATTGGGTAGGCGGAGAACCTCTTATGTATGATATACATTGGTGGGCATTAGAAGAAATGGTAAACAACGGTTCTGCAAAGAACTGTCATTTGCGTTATAATTCTAATCTATCACGTGTAGACTTTAAAGGCAAGAACTTGTTTGACTATCTGCCACAGTTTAAAGACTGGTTGATGTGTGCGAGTATCGATGGTACAGGAGATATTGTAGAGTTCATTCGCAAAGGTATCGTATGGGAGGAGTGGCTAGACAACTTTAAGCAAGGACTAGCAGCACCAGGCGGTAAACACAGGATGTTGTTTGATTTGACTATCACTGGTCCGGGCATGTTCTCACTAAAAGATTTGTTTGACTTATCATTAGAGCTAGATGTACGTATGGAAACAAAGATAATGTTTGCGTTCCATGCTGACATCGTTATGTCGCCGTTCGCATGGCCGCGTCATATTCTGGACAGAAAGATTGATGATCTACTTGATTATATGAAACCTATCGCAACTAACAAGCAAGAGACACTGATAAATACCCTTATCGAAATGAAGAACCGTCCAACGTTTGCTGAACAGTTCCCAGATACACACGAACAAGAGTTTAAGAATGGCAAAGGCTATCAAGATAGACTTGATAAGATTAGACAAGAACAATATCGATTGGAAGATATTTACAAACTAGATAAAGAATTATATAATTGGTGGAAAAGGCATGACACATAATATTAAAATCGTATATTCTAAAATCCCAGCTAAGAAATTTTTTCATGATAGTTCTGGTACGAATAGACTTCAGTTGGCAGAGCATAATGATTATAAAAAAGAAAATGTATATGAACTGTTGTTTGAGTTGTATGATATAAAATCAGCGAAAGATTTCATAAAAGTATGGAATAACTCGGAAGAATTCACGATTAATTTTAATACATATACATCATTAACTGCACCTGAAATTTTAGAGAAACAGAAGACAATGAATGAAGTTATCTCTGAAATAAATGCTATAAGATATGATGATTGGATAATTCCAGACAACCTCGTATTAGAATACAATGGAAATGATGCACAAGTCGATAAGCTAAATGCATTACATCGTTTTTTCGAAGATTGTAGTTATTATATTATGACGAAACGTATGTTACCCGACTCGGATGAAAAGTTCTTTAATAGACTATTCGATCTATTAGAAAAAGTTAATTATCTAGTTCATCGTATGGAAGGCGGCGCTACAAATAATAGCAATGATTTTTTAGTTTTTAGAAATGCTTCGTCTTTTGAAAAGGAAAATTGTAGATTGACGGATGAAGATTATAATATGTTTGTACCAATGACCGATAGTCTATCAAATGGTGTATTATTTCTTGATTATTCTACAGTAGGTAAAGATTTAGAGCAATGTTATTATACTAATGATATAGAACTTATTCAAGATAAAGAATTAAAACAGCAAGAATACGTAAATCCTGCATTCAATTTTACTTTTAATGAGATGCCGTTACCAACAGAAAAAGACGAATCTCACGAATCTCAGACTATTCGTACTATACGAAATGCAAAAAATAAATGGTGTGAAGAAAATGACGTTGGTGATTATTACGACTATTGGCTTCCAAAGTTTAACTTCGGTAGAATTAAATTGGGAAAGTGCATTGACGAAAAAATTACAGGTACTAAAGAATATCGTGATATGACAAATCTGTATCCATATATTGTAGATGTAATTGTAGAGTAAAAAAATGAGTGATACATTCTGCCCATTACTATTTCAACACTTAGCGACACACCCACATGGCGGAGTGACGCATTGTTGTATTGCGGATCATCGGCAAGCACGTAGTAGTGCTAAAGACGGCGAGAACAGATATTACAATCTAAATCGTGACACTGTATTTGACACTATGAATAGTGAAACATTTCGTAAAGCACGACTTCAAGTATTAGACGGTAAGAAGCCACAAGCATGTATGCGTTGCTACAGCGAAGAAGCTAAAGGCATGCAAAGCAAACGCTTAGAAGAGATAAAGAACTATCCTGAGTACACCGTAGGAGTCGCTAGGGACGCCACTGACGATACTGGATACATGAAAGACGTACAACTAGAGTTTGTTGAGCTACGTTTGGGTAATGTTTGTAATGTAAAATGTAGAACATGTAACCCGGCGTCTAGTAGTAAATGGCGTAATGATTATGACCAGCTACAGAAAGCAACAACGTTTAAGTTAACAGACTACAACACGATGGAAGGCTTTCGTTGGCCTGAACGTGAGGGATTCTGGGAAGACTTACTACAGCATTGTGATAATGTAAAGACATTCTATATCAATGGTGGGGAACCAACATTAATCAAACAACACTTTAAGTTCTTAGAGCGTTTAGTTGATATGGGCAAAACAGATATCAAACTGTGGTACAACATTAACATGACGAACATGAATGAAGATATCATTGCTCTATGGCGCAAGTTCGATCATGTAAAAGTATCGTGTTCTATTGATGATCTAGGTGATAGAAATCACTACATCCGATTCCCAACAGAATGGGATACTGTAATGAAGAACTTCTTACGTCTTAAAGAAGAGGACTTTGAACTAGATGTTACACAGACTGTATCGTGGATGAACTACTCTACGCTAGGAGACTTCTATAACTTCTTCCACAGAGAACACGGTGTTTGGGTACATCATAACTATGTGTATGACCCAGACATTCTGTCACCAGCGGTGTTGCCAAAAGCAATGCGCGATTCTATTCACGACAGGTTTTCAAATATATTTGATGACTGGAAAATGAACGAACTAAAGAATATGTTCGGTGGTCCAGACAATAAAGCAAAATGGGAAAGTGCGATAGAGTACACAAAAAAATTAGACACTATCAGAGAACATACTATCGTTGATTATCTAGACGAATTTAAAGGACTATTCTAATGAGTAAGTTCTGTGTTCTTCCTTTTGTGCATTTTGAAGTAGATACCGATGGTAAAATTAGACCATGTTGTGTATACGATGGACACTATCTTAAAGACGATGGTTCGCATTTTAATGCTAGAACTGATAGTATACACGACATTAGAAATAGTACTTGGATTAAAAACATGCAAGATAAAATGCTTGCTGACAACCCTGATGCCGGGTGTCGTAAATGCTATAGCGAAGAATCTAATGGTAACGTTAGTAGACGTATGCGAGAGAATGAACGCTATGCTATGGAAATTGATAATATTAAGCGCGGCGAATTCAACTTAAAGATTATCGATATAAAGCCAGGCAATACATGTAATCTTAAATGTCGTATATGCAATGAATTCAGTAGTTCAAAATGGATTGATGATAAGAAGAAACTATTCAACACAAATAAAGTATTCTCTGATTCGCAGTTGGCAAACTTCAAATGGTATAACAATGAAAAGTTCTGGGAAGAACTAGATACAATGATGGAACATGTTGAAGCAATTGAAATCTTTGGCGGTGAACCAATGCTTATTAAGCAACAATTTCAATTCTTAGAGAGATTGATTGAACGTGGATTGAGTAAGAATATTACAATAAGTTACGCTACAAATGGTACAATATTCCCAGAACATGCAGTTAAAAATATCTGGCCGCACTTTAAACATATTACTATTATGTTAAGTGCAGATGGGGTTCGTGAAGGGTTTGAATACTCTAGATATCCAGCAGAGTGGAGTGTATATGAAGATACGCTACAAAGATATGTTAACGCAGGTATTACTCCAACCATCAGCTATGGAGTGAGTGTATATAGTATCTTTAATCTTATTGAGAGCCTAGAATATTATTATGAGAAACAAATCCCAGTCTGGCTAAATATTGTATATGATGCTAATACAAGCATTGCAGCATTGCCGAAAGAAGTTAAGAATATTATAACTGATAAAATTACAAATGAATTTCGTGCAGAATGGAATGACATTTTACAAGAAAAAACCATCGATGGCGTTGTAAACTATATGAACAATACTCAAATGGATTTCTTAAATGTGTGCAAAGATATTAATCAAATCGACAAGATTAGAGAACAGAACTTTAATGATGTATTCTCAGGACTAGAGGGATATTTAAATGGCGACTGATACTATGCTAATCAGCACACTATATAAAGGTGTACATTATGACTTAATAAAGCCTTATAAGCAGGACATTATACAAAACCATAAACGCTTTGCTGAATTTAATGATATGAAATACAGACTTTACGGAGACGAAGTTCCATATAGATACAATTTAATTGATAGAACATTCACTGAGTATAATATACCGTTAAATATCATGGGCGCGTTCCCAGGTATAGGAAAACTTTACACTATACTATCAGCAATAGAAGATTATCCCGAAATGATATATTTCGTATTTGCAGATTTTGATAGTGTATTTATGGAGTACAAAAAATTAGATGATGTTGATAATTGCATAATAGATCAACAATGTTATAAAAATCATGTTCTCACCGTTAGTTGTAGACAAAAACCGTACTTGTATGATACATCATTTTTGTACTACTATTGCATGTACACTGGTATGACATTCGAAGATATCAAAACACTGCGATATCGTTATAATTCTGGACTAGTAATATTAAATAAAAAAACAATAACTGAAACTATGGTAAACGATTACGTAAATTTTTGTATAGACATTCATAAACACAAACAACAGAACTACACAACAGAACCGAAAAACACTCATGCGATGACATTGCCTTATAAAGAGGTTAGTAGTAGCGACCAAGAACACCTTTTATTTCATCCATCTGATGAAGTGTTTTTTCAATGGTTACAAATGCGAATAAAATCAAATGGTGACTTTGTAGCAGAGCTAAAGCCGTCGTGGAATCAATTACATACAGATGCAGTTAATATTAATAATGCGTATCATGTTCACTGTATTAATAAAGAAATAATTCCAACAATGTTGGCGCTTTCTAATGTCTAAGAAGTGTTGGGTATTTGGCGACAGTTTTCAGGATAGTACCTTTCCAGACGGTCAAGATCAGAGTTGGGTTGATATTTTATTTTCTGAAAAAGGATACGAGGTAAAAAATTTTGCTCATGCTGGTATTTCAACGGAAGCAATTGTAACTATGTGCAGGGATTGCATTGATGAAATTCAACCAGAAGATTTTGTCCTAGTATGTTTAAGTACTGGTCCTAGATTTATGTCGCCAACGAAGCGCGGAAACAAAGGCAAAAAATTTACCAGATATATCGACACGGATCTTAATCATCCTAGTGTTTGGGCAGACTACGAAGAGAATAACAGAGACCAAAGAATTTTAGATTATGCAGATAGATTCAATTCGCCATTGGGAGATAGAATAAAACATAGTACTTGGAATAATTATATTTCTCTAGTTTTACGGGATACTGGGGCAAATTTCAAAATATTACATGGGCATTTTGAGCCAATTGAAGTAAAAAGTGATTATGTTACGGAGTATATGCATGATTACTCACTGAGAACATTTATACCAGAAGTAACAAATTATTATGACTTAACAGATGCTATGAAATTACCAACAGGGCATTGTTTGATAAATGATTTCTTTCACGTACAAATAAAGTATCTGATAGATACATATGGAGATGATGCTGAAACTGCACTAAAAAATCTTAATGTTAGATTGGAACTCAAATTAAAAGCAGATGATTATAGAGACAGTATACGAAAATATTTTTTAAGTCCAATCGAAAATAAATTTGGAAAAGAATCTTGTATATTTTTTGATTCGTGGCATTTAAATCCAACAGGACAACGTATATATGCAGGATATGCAAAAGATTATGAGTGGCACCTATGAGTAAGCTATTCATCATTGCGTGTTCCCATGGCATGGGATGCGAAATAGAAGGCGCTGGTATTGGTCATTTTACTGATACCAACCTAACGAACTGCTATGGGGCAATCGTAGCACGTGAGTTGGGACTTGATCCTATTAACTTGTCTTGGCCTGGAGGTAGCAACGATAGAATACATCGTGTTATATATGATTTATTAAATGATGGGTTTGAATTCTTCGGTGAAATGCACAAGGCAGAAAAGGGAGATAAGTTCCTTATCCAATGGACAGGCCCTGATAGAATTGAATTAAAAACACAAGATGGGTATCAGAACTTCTCAGTTGGAATGGGATATGATGGTATTAATCCTGACGGTTCTAGATGGTCAACTAGTAAATCTAATAGAAAATTTTATGAGCATTACATTAATTATATAGCAGATCCAGGATATACGAATATACTAAAATTGAAGAACATACTTAGTGCAAAGTACATGCTTGATAAATCTGGATATACTTATTGGATGACAGAGAGTGACAGAAGTGTGTACAATGAGGATTTCATTGTGCAAACACCTTACTGGGAATATCTTGTAAATAATGGATATGAACGAACACCAGCAGAACATTTTGGTGCTGATGCACATGCAGAGTGGGCTAGATTGATTTTAGAAAATATTCGGAAATAAAAAAGAGCATCTTTAAGATGCTCTTTTATTTTATATATGTAAACTTCCTAGAAAGAAGATATGTGCTTTTGGATCATCCAATTTGGCGCCTGCTTGTAAGTACCATCTCCGTTGTTGACATACACATTGCCATCGACTGGCTGAAAGAAACCACCGTCACACATAAAGTCTATGAACCCATCATTATTCAGGTCTACAGTATGAATATTAAAACAATACCCTTGGCTACTATGATTTGATTCATGTTCGGGCCAGTTGTTCAAACCATAGTGAACGTTTGGTTGCTTACCAACAATTTGTTGTCCATATGAAAAGTTACCGTTTCCATCATTCAAGAATACTTGAAAGTAACCACCGACATAAAGATAGCCAATAGTATTCCCAATGATATCTAGGTCACCGTCATTATCTACGTCAGCAACAACCGCTGTAGGCATACCACAAAGTAGAATATCTTCTCCGTTTGCCATCTGATGGTTACCATAACCTATGAACTTTTTACTTTGACGATTGTAGAACTTCCCTGAGCCGTTTCCAAAAATTACTCGCGGTTGATTACGTGAAGTATTCACGTTTTGGTAACTTGCCTTACCGTGTTGCTTTACACATTTATGATAAGACGTAATTGCGAGTAAGTCAGCATTGCCATCACCGTTGAAGTCCCCGATTTTAACATTGTTACCCCATTGTTCGCCACATTGCTTACTTGTGAGATTGCCTTTTCCGTCGTTATACATACAGATTAGGTAACCATTGTTGTTCTTCCAACTCACACTCGTATGCACGACATCGATATCACCGTCACCATCGATATCACCGATATCTGAACGGTGAGAGAATTCAGTATAACGACCAGAGTTTTTATCTACGAACAGCCCTTTCATCATATCCCGACTGCTTTCTTTGAAAGTACCATCTGGTTGTGAAAGATAGTATGAGTGCCAACCACCAAAGAACTTACTGTTGTGCTTCAAACCTGCACTGGTTGTTGTGTGAAATGCAGATGAAATATAAAGGTCGTCAATACCGTCACCGTTAAAGTCTGCAACTAGAGGACGTTGATTTTGAATTTGATTATCAGCAATGCCTGACATCATTTCGTCTTCAACGAACAAATGAGTTATGTCTTCGCCGCCAGAACGATAATATGTGTTTCCCCATCCTGTTCTTGGGTCTCCTGCATATACTTTGAATGACCTTTCGTCTGAAAGTTTGTGTTTGTATACGTTTACGCCATTGCTTACTACGTCAACTTCATGTTCATCGTATCTGAGAGCGGTGACAATGAAATCTTGTACGCCATCATTGTTAAAATCGCCAACTGCATAGAAGTTCGTCATAAATGAATTTAGCTGTGTTCTAAATTCATAGCTACGCTGACCTTCAGCACCAGCCTTTGGGCTTGTAGTAGACTTCAAAGGTATTGCATATTTTCCATCAATTTTATATTCACTACCATAGTGTGTCCCATTATTGTTCACTTTCTCTACTTGATATGAATCTAGCCCTGCCGCATCCATTGCCGTAGTCAAATCAGCAACTTCATTTGCATCAAGTTTACCATCATATGACGAGCCATTGTCAGCATAAAACTTTTCTAAAGCACCACGTGTTTTGCCACCGTAAGCACCGTCAACCGGACCAGCATTGTAGCCGAGTTGATTAAGCATTCGTTGCGATGAATCAATTGTACCAGCAATGGTTTGACATCCTGCTACTGCAACTGACATTGTTAGTAGTGTTAGTGCTTTGAGTTTCATAAGAATCATTTCCTCTCTTTGATTATTTAATTAATATAGCATGATTCGCAGATTTGTCAAGTATTTTTTAGCATAAATATGTTTATGAGAAGCATTACTGATATAATAGAACCACGGGATAAAATACCTGATACGGAGTTCATGTCACAAACTAGTGGCAAGGTAGAGTACATAGGCGGTCCACAAAGCACCGAGAGACTAAACTGTGACCGAGCAAAAAAGTATGCTCATCCAACTTGGAGATTTAGTGGTAATAAAGCTGATGATCCACATTTTTATGTACATAACAATGACGGCTTCAGAAATGATGTAGAATTTGATACTGTAGACTGGGACAATACATGTGCTATAGTAGGTTGTTCTTATGTATATGGTCAATCAATTGAGAGTTATAATACTGTATCTTCTATACTGACTTCTAAATATAACGTACCGACTATGAATCTTGGGGTCCCTGGATCTAGTAATCGCCGTATTCATAATAATGCAATACACGTTATAAAAAAATATAAACCTAAAAAAGTTATAGTACTTTGGTCACATACAAACAGAAACACTTGGACATATGGTTACGGGCTGAATAGGGAAGGTATGTGGGATCATTCGGATATTACTAATGCTGCTCATTTATCCAATGCAGAAAGAAAACAGCTTAAAGCAGAATATTTGACACCGACTACGTATCTTAATTCTGACTTCTGTTACAATACATTATATGATTATCAATTGTATAGAGATGTACATAATATCCTTGGGACAATACAGTATGATGTAACATACAGCGGCGAAGCTGGTAAAGGCCCAATGCGAGAAGCAGGATGGATGAAACCTAAGGATATAACTTACTATCAAATGCGTTTTGATTTAGAAACTGGAAAATTAAAGTTGGACTATAACAACCCAGACCATATCAAATTCATTGATGATTTTTATGCTAGAGATATGTATATAGAAGAAAAGGACAAGTCGCCTAGACTTGCCCATTGGGGTAGAAGTATCTGCATGGACGTTGCTGATTTAATCTACAGAGAAAATTTTACTTAACATAGTTCAAACGGGTCTCCTTGATATCTGAATTGCCCCAAACTGTGCTACAATCTTTGACTTTTGCAGTGATACTAAAAACACCTGTTATTTCTGATAATTCATCTTTTGTAGTAAAGAATGAAACACGATTTCCGTCAGGTGTTATAGCATTTACATTCCATCCAGCCCAAGCAGTTGCCTGACGTTTAGAAATAATCTCAATATCTATAGTAACTTTATCGCCTTCACTTCCAATGTATTCAGAACCAACTGAACGTTCTTCTAATTCCTTTTTATTAGTATCACGTTTTACATATTCTGGAATGTAAGCAACAACACCAATGTGATAGCGAACATTGAGATTATCATCATTCTCTGCTAGAAATTCATGTATACTGGTTTCAAAATCGTTCATATTATCACCGAGAACTTTGAACATAAAATCCATTTCGAGACCTTTAATCATGTCGTGTGCTTCTATCATGACATCCATAGTGATAAGAGAATTGTTCTCTGCCAAAATTTCCATGACATTGCGGTTCGCTTCTTTAACTTTTGCGAAGCGTTGAAACGTTTCATCAAGTTCAGGATCATAGATATCAACAAAGTCAGACTTGCCGCCACGTTTAACGTATTCGCCGTTAATCTTTTGTGCCATGATAGCAAGAGCAACTAACTGAACTTTTGATATAGACTGTTTTCCGTAAAGTTTTTCATTTACGAAATCGATATTACGTGTGGTATCTACGAAGTCGTGTGCATTCATAATGTTCATATCAGTTCATCTCGTTATGTTTTTGGTTCGAATTCAGACTAGTTTTTCTACTTGGTAACTACTTTGTAACTACGAACTTCAGCCCATTTACCACTGTTACTTAGATTGGAATGTAACGCACGGGCATTATCATATGTTAAGCCACTGACATGCATACTATCTGCGTTTTCACCAAAGTTTTTTGCTGATACTGACCACATAATGTTCTCCTCTGATAACTAACTTATATATACTTTATATAGTGATTCGTTAAAATTGTCAACCCTTTTCTCAAGATAAATAACTACGAATATAATAAAGAAGGATATATAAAATATGTTATATGCAAATGGATGTAGTTTTACATACGGCACTGGACTAGCAAATAAAGAAAATGCTTGGCCGTATGAATTAGCGGAACTATTAGGATTTGATAGAAAACAAACACAAACCGAGGCAGATAGAGGCGTTTCTAATTTCTATATTGTTCGTACAGCAATTAAAACAATAAGTGATATGCTTGCTAATGGTGAACGTCCATTTGTTGCAATTGGATTAACAACACCAAATAGAAAAGAACATTTTATTGAAGATAAAAACTTATTGATACACAATATACCTGCAATTGAATATCATGGTAATATAAGACTAGATGCTAGTACAAATGATGATCTAAAGAAACTAAATGCATTATACATGAAACATTTCTGGTCCCCTGTATATGACTTTCACCAATATCTTATTAATGTTATTACACTGCAGAACTTTTTAAAAAATGCAGAACTAGAATATGTATTATTTAACTCTTTAAACCTAACACCTAATCTTATTGATCCTACTCGATTTTCGGAAATATGTACTACATATGAGATGGAGAATGTTATGAAACAAATTGATATGCGGCATCTTTATGAAGAACAAACATTCTTTACGTATATGTATGATAAAGAACTATATTATAACACAGAGGGTGATGAAAAATTTCTGCATCCCAATGATATAGCACATAAAGATTGGGCTAAAATCATATACGATGATATTCAACGTACACGTTCTGGTGAGGGCTGATAATGTATATATATTGTATATCTGATGGAAAGGAATTATGTAAATTTGGATTTAGTAATAATCCAGAGACACGATTAAAATCATTACAGACTGGAAATCCAAACAAATTAACTATTGTTGAATCTATTTTTATAGAAAATGATGTTTCTAAATTAGAGAAGAAACTGCATAGAGAGTATGCAATGCGTAGAGTACACGGTGAATGGTTCAATGCTACGCCCGAAGAGGGTAAAGATATGCTAAGATGGTTTGAAATACATTATATAAATTGAGGATCATAGTGTGGGAATTAAGACTATTTTTGAAATATTGGATGCGTGGCATACTGAACGTAAGAAACACAATGATAAAACGTTCAAACAGTGGCTCAAACACGTGGGAGGATTATGGACATCTAAAGAAGAATGGAAAAAAATAGGTAGATTAGAAACTTGGCGACCAGTAGTTAAAGATACTGGAAAAGGTATAGGTAAAATGTTTATAGTAAAAGTTATTACTGTAATAATATTAATAATACTAGCAAATTTAGGAATAGACTAAGAATGAAAAAAATATGGCAAATATTAATATATCCGTATACACGATATAAAGATAACAAGAAATTAAAAAAACGTTTGGCAGAACTCCGCAAGAGAGACCCATTTATTTACAAATGATTGTACTAGGAATATCAGGCGCATTAAACCATGATGCTGCGGTCAGTGTCATTGAAGACGGTAAAATTTTATTTGCCAGTCACAGTGAACGCTATTCTAAAATTAAAAATGACCCTAACTTGAATGCAGAAATAATTCAAGAAGCCTTATCGTATGGTAAGCCTGATGTGATTGCATGGTATGAAAAGCCTGTGATTAAAAAGTGGAGACAATTTGTTGCAGGACAATATTCGTTGGCATTTGATTTGAATGAACTTCCTAAAAATTACTTAAAACAATTTCCACAATTAGTTGGAATTCCAATCGAATATCAGTATCACCATTACACCCATGCTGCTAGTGGATATTTTACTAGTGAGTTTGATAATGCTACCGTAGTAGTAATTGACAGTATAGGTGAACTAGAGACACTAACTATATGGGATGGCAATGGTGACCAATTAAAGCAAGTTTATTCTCAAAGTTATCCAAATAGTATTGGATTATTCTACAGTGCAATGACTGATAGATTGGGTTTAAAACCACAAGAGGATGAGTACATACTTATGGGTATGGCTGCATATGGAGACCATACAAGACTGGTTCGTGGTATATCGTTAACTACACACGTATACAATGAATTAGGAATAATACTAGACGACCATACAAATAAATTTTATCAATTAGTTACGTTTAAAGAAAATTTACATCGTGGTTGCAAGTGGTTTCTACCTGAGTTGACAACAGAGCAAGATCATTATGATATTGCTGCTGCAACACAAGAAGTATATAATAATATGTTATCATTGATAATAGATTATACTAGAAAAATAAGTCGAAGTGATAATCTAATATTAATGGGCGGCGCAGCACTCAACTGTAGTGCAAACAGTTTAATTACTGATAGATTTAAAAATGTATGGATTATGCCGAATCCAGGTGATGCAGGTAGTTGTATCGGTGCATCGCAAAAGTTCTTTGATACAAGAATCAAATGGGAAACCCCTTATCTAGGTCATAATATAGAAGGTAGTTATCCAGTAGAGAAAGCATTGAATGCATTACTTAATGGTGATATCATTGGCATTGCAAATGGTCGTGCAGAATTTGGTCCACGTGCATTAGGTAATCGAACACTTACTGCAGACCCTCGTGGAGATACAATTAAGGACAGAATGAATGAAATCAAACGTAGACAAAAGTTTAGACCATTCGCACCAATGATACTAGAAGAAGATGTACACGATTACTTCATTATGCCAGAAAACATTAATAGTTCACCTTATATGCAATTTGTTGCTAAGTGTAAGTATCCGCTTGATTTCCCTGCAATCATACACGCAGACGGGACCTCACGGGTACAGACAGTTAACAAGGAACAGCATCCAGAGTTATATACATTGTTGTCTAAGTTTAAAGAAAAGACTGGTTGTCCTATGCTTGTGAATACATCATTGAATATTAAGGGACAACCAATAGTCAATGATGTAAATGATGCGGTGGACTTTTTAAATCATTATGGAATAAAAGTCTTTACATCAGATGATTAATCTGTTATAATAGCATTAATTATAATTATAGGTTACCTATGGCATACGATTGTTTTTTCATAACTGATGACTTATCTGTTCATTTAATTGAACGATATAAAACAGTCTTGGAAAAAATTCCGAATGCACAGTTGATCAGATTATCTGATTTATCTAATATATCCGGTTTGTATAAAGAAATAAAAAATCTTGTTAATACTGAATACTATTGGATAATTGATAGTGAAATAGATTTAACAGATTTTGATTTTACCTTCAAACCGAAAATATGGGATAATGAATTGCCTCATATATGGAGCACTGGTGTTAGAAATAAATATGGTAATGACATAGGTGTTAAACTGATACATAAAAACTATGATGTGAGTAATGCTGAAGACAATTTATATCTATTATCAGGCGAATT